>Ga0081540_1000100_pt1 | contig 91640 bp, 92 predicted proteins | sample TabmetS2T1R1_FD_71024 | JGI IMG/M metagenome (GOLD analysis project Ga0081540, IMG submission 71024) | Tabebuia heterophylla rhizosphere microbial communities from the University of Puerto Rico - S2T1R1 | ecosystem: Host-associated > Plants > Roots > Rhizosphere ...
CCAGCCCGCCCGAGCCCCCCTGGGGGGGGTGGGCGCCCCCCTCCCGGGCGCGCCCCCGCCCCGCCGGCGCCCGGCGCCGGAGCGCGGTGGGGGGGGGGGGGGGGGCGCCCCCCCCTGCCTCCAGGCAGAGGAAGCCGCCGTTAATCCAGTGCTCGCTGCGCGGCTTCTCGGCGAAGCCGGAGACCAGGTCGCCGTCCAGCTCGGCGACCCCCCACTGCAGGTGCGGGCGGACGACGGTCATCGTCGCCAGGGCACCCTGCTCGCTGTGGAAACCGAGCAGCGCCGCGAGATCGACGTCGGCGACCCCGTCGGCGTAGGTGGCGCAGAAGGTCCCCGCCTCGAGCCGATCGGCGAGAGCCGCGATCCGTCCCCCGGTCGGCGTGTCGAGGCCGGTGTCGACGCACTCGACCCCCACCCCGGCCGGCCAGTGCGCGGCCTCCGTGAACTCCGCCACGGCCTCGCCCAGGTAGCCGGTCGCCAGCAGGAAGCGCTCGAACCCCTGCGCGGCGTAGATCTGGATCACGTGCCAGAGGATCGGCCGGCCGCCGATCTCGACCAGCGCCTTCGGCACCGACTCCGTCCGCTCCCGCAGCCGGGTCCCGCGCCCGCCGCAGAGGATCACCACCTGGGGCTTCATCGAATGCTGATTTTTACCGCCTATGGGCGGTTCGATTCAGCAACCGCCGGCGACGGCTGGGAGGATCGTCACCTCGTCGCCGTCTTCGATCCCGGTATCCAAGCCCTGCTGGAAGCGGATGTCCTCGCCGCAGACGTAGACGTTGACGAAGCGGCGCAGGTCGCCGTCCTGGGTGATCCGTTCGCGCAGGTCGCCGTAGGCGTCGAAGACCGCGTCGAGAACCTCGCCGACGGTCGCGCCGCTCACTTCGACCTCGGCCTCGCCGCCGGTTGCTGCGCGCAGCTGGGTCGGGATCTTCACGGTCACAGACATGGGCGCCAATTCTATGACCCGGTGCGCCCGAGGGCGCACCGGGTCGAGCAGGTCGAGGACGCAGGACGCAGCCCTTGCTGGAGGCAAGGGCAAGTCTGAGGACGAAGAGATGCGATGACCATGTGCGTCATTCGGGTGTGCCGGGGCATGGGATTGGCGCCCACTAGACGGCTACCTCCTGGCGGAACTCGGCCTCGAAGCTCTCGAGACGCGGATCGATCTCGTGCATCAGGAACGTATCGCGAGTTGCGTCGAGCGTCTTCAGGCCCTCGCCGGTGATGTAGACGACGACCCGCTCGCCATCAGCGATCTCGCCCCGTTCGGCGAGCTTGCGGAGGACGCCGACGGTGACGCCGCCGGCGGTCTCGGTGAAGATCCCGGTCGTCTCCGCCAGCAGCTTGATCGCGGTCCGGATCTCGGCGTCGGTGACCGAGTCGATGCCGCCGCCGGTGGTCCGCGCGTGCTCGATCGCGTACGGCCCGTCGGCCGGGTCGCCGATCGCCAGGCTCTTGGCGATCGTCTCCGGCTTCTGCGGCTTGCAGACGTCCCAGCCTTCGGAGAAGGCGGTGGCGACCGGGCTGCAGCCCTCCGCCTGGGCGCCGTTGAAGACCGGCTGCCGGCCCTCGACCAGGCCGAGGTCGAGCCACTCCTGGAAGCCGCGGCCGAGCTTGGTGAAGAGCGAGCCGGAGGCGATCGGGGCGACGACCCGGTCGGGCAGGGTCCAGCCGAGCTGCTCGGCGGTCTCGTAGGCGAGCGTCTTCGAGCCCTCCGCGTAGTAGGGGCGCAGGTTGACGTTGACGAAAGCCCAGGGCCGCGTCTCGGCGAGCTGGGTGCAGAGCCGGTTGACGTCGTCGTAGTTGCCGCGGACGCCGACCAGGTTGGTGCCGTAGACGCCGGTCGCGAGCAGCTTCTGCTCCTCGAGGTTGGCCGGCACGAAGACGTAGGACTCGAGACCGGCGGCGGCCGCGTGGGCGGCGACGGCGTTGGCGAGGTTGCCGGTCGAGGCGCAGGCGACGGTCGCGAAGCCGAGCTCCTGCGCCTTGGCGATCGCGACGGCGACGACCCGGTCCTTGAACGAGTGGGTCGGGTTGGCGGCATCGTTCTTGATCCACAGCTCGGCGTCGATTCCGAGCCGCGAAGCGAGGCGGTCGGCGCGCACCAGCGGCGTCAGCCCCGGCTCCAGCGGGTCCTTGGGCAGGCCCTCGAAGGGGAGGAAGTCGGCGTAGCGCCAGATCCCCTGCGAGCCGGCCTGGATCCGCCGTTTGACGCCCGCCGCGTCCAGGCCCGAGTAGTCGTAGGCGACCTCGAGCGGGCCGAAGCAGTTTTCACACACGTAGCTGGCATCGAGCTCGTAGCTCTTGCCGCACTCCTTGCACTTCAAGCTCTCGACTGACATCCGATCCTCGTTTCCATCAAAAAGACCTCCGCCGTGTTGTGGGGCAGAGGTCCGATCGGACGTCCCCCACATCTTCCAGGCCGCAGACTTCAAAAAACGCGACCTGCTGGAGTTGGCACCTCCCCTCGAATCTCGCGACTCGAGGTGGTTGCCGGGGCTTCACTGGGCCAGTCCCTCCACCCCTCTAGATGTGGCGCTTATGTTGGGAGAAGCGTACCAGGCGCGCCGTGGACGTTTGCAGGCAGGCTCGACGGCTAACCTAGGGGCACGATGAGCCCGCTGTACGACCAGATGACGAGCCCGAGCGATGCCGAACCTTCCGAAACCACGGCTGCGACGGCCCAGCCGCCGCGGCGAGCTCGTCGGGCAGCCGGAGTCGGCTGAGCCGCAGGCGCCCCGCGTCGAGCAGATCGACTCCTCCGGCCTGCGCTGGGTCAACATCGAGCGCCCCGGCGGCCTCGAGCGTGCCTGGCTCGAGGAGCACTTCGACTTCCATAGCCTCGACATCGAGGATGTCCTCTCGCGCAACCAGCGGCCGAAGATCGACGTCTACGACGAGTACCTGTTCATCGTCCTCCACCTTCCCGTGTTCGACCGCCAGGCGCGGCGCCTGGGCACCGGCGAGCTCGATCTCTTCGTCGGTCCCGACTACGTCATCACCCTGCCGAACCAGCCGCTGCAGCCGGTCGAGTACCTGTTCGAGCGCTGCCGCGCCAACGAGGAGCTGCGCGACCAGACGTTCTCGCGCGGCGCCGGCTACCTGCTCTACCGGCTCGTCGACGACAGCTTCGACTACTGCTTCCCGATGCTGCGCAAGATCGGCAACAAGCTCGACGCGCTCGAGGACGAAATCTTCGACGGCGCCTCCAACGAGGTCGTCCGCGACATCTCCAACGTCAAGCAGGAGATCATCAACTTCCGCAAAGTGATCCGGCCGCAGCGGCCCGTCCTGCGCGACCTCGAGAAGGTCAAAGAGCGCTACCTGGCCAGCGACCTCGACCTCGAGATCTACTTCGACGACGTGATCGACGCCCACGAGCGGATCTGGGACATGCTCGAGAACTACAAGGAGGTGATCGTCGCGCTCGAGGAGACCAACGAGTCGGTGATCTCGCATCGCCTCAACGACATCCTCCGCGTCCTCACCTCGATCAGCGTCGTGATCCTGCCGCTGACCTTGATCGCCAGCATCATGGGCGCCAACACCTGGGTCCCGTTCGAACACAATGAGCCCGGCTTCTTCCTGATGCTCGGCGTGATGGCGATCATCCTGATCGGCCTGGTGATCTTCTTCCGTCGGCGCCGTTGGCTATAGCCTGCGGAGCCCGTGGCAAATTTTCGGATCTGGGCGCCCTGGCGCCTCGCCTACGTGAAGGACGCGTCGAAGGACAACGAGGAGGAGTGCATCTTCTGCGCCAAGCCGCAGGCGGATGACGACGAGGCGAACCTGATCGTCCACCGCGGCGAGCGCGCCTTCGTGATCCTCAACCTCTACCCCTACACCAACGGCCACCTGATGGTCGCCCCCTACGACCACGTCGCCCGCCTGCAGGAGCTGCCGGCGGAGACGCTGGCGGAGATGATGGCGCTGGCGCAACGGGCGATGAGCCGGCTCGAGCAGGTCTACGACCCGCACGGTTACAACGTCGGCTTCAACCAGGGCCGGGTCGCCGGCGCCGGGGTCGAGCACCACATCCACATGCACGTCGTCCCGCGCTGGGGCGGCGACACCAACTTCATGCCGGTGATCGCCGACACGAAAGTGATGCCGCAGACGCTCGAGCAGAGCTACGAGGCACTGAAAGGAGCGTCCTGGTGAGCGAGCAGCAGCCCCTGGCCCCGCCCGGGATTTTCAAGGCGTATGACATTCGTGGCCTCTACGGCGAGCAGATGGATGAGACCACCGCGCACGCGATCGGTCGCGCCTTCGCCCGCGTGCTGGGGCGCCTGCGCGGCAAGCAGACGAGCGAGCTGCGGATCGGCCTCGGCCGCGACATGCGGCTGACCGCGCCGGCGATGGCGGCGGAGCTGCGCGACGGGCTGATCTTCGAGGGCGCGACCGTGCTCGACGCCGGCATGGTCGCGACCGAGATGCTCTACCACCTGGTCGGCTCGCGCCAGCTCGACGGCGGCGCGATGGTCACCGCCTCGCACAACCCGAAGGCCTACACCGGGGTCAAGCTCGTCCGCGAGGGGGCGCTGCCGCTCTCCGGCGACGCCGGGATCGGCGACGTCAAGGCCGAGATCGAAGCCGGGCTCGGCCACGCGCCCGGCGGCGGTTCCTTCGAGGAGGTCGACATCTGGGACGAATACCGCGCCCACGCGCTCTCCTTCATCGATGCATCGTCTGTCAAGCCGATGGTGGTGGTCGTCGACGGCGGCAACGGGATGGCGGGGCCGATGGTCGGCCCGATCCTCGAGCAGCTGCCGCTGGAGCTCGAGGAGATGTACTTCCAGCCCGACGGCGAGTTCCCCGACCACGAGCCGAACCCCCTGCTGGAGGAGAACCGGCGGCTGATCATCGAGCGGGTGCAGGCGAGCGGCGCCGACCTCGGGATCGCCTGGGACGGTGACGCCGACCGCTGCTTCTTCATCGACTCGACCGGAACCTTCTGCGACGGCGACTTCATCTGCGCCCTGCTTGCCCGCGCGGCTCTGAGCAGGAACCCGGGGGCGACGATCCTCTACGACCCGCGCTCGAGCCGGGCGGTACCGGACCTGGTCGCCGCCGAGGGCGGGCGCTCCGACCTCTCGCGCGTCGGCCACGCCTTCTTCAAGGCGCGGATGCGCGAGGAGAACGCGGTCTTCGGCGGCGAGGTCTCCGGCCATTACTACTTCCGCGACTTCTGGAACGCCGACTCCGGGACGATCCCGGCGCTGCTGGTGCTGGAGCTGCTCTCGCGCGAGGGCCGCAGCCTGGCCGAGCTGATGGAGGAGTTCCGCTCGAAGTACTTCATCTCCGGCGAGATCAACTCCGAGGTCGACGACCAGGCGGCGAAGATCGCCGCGATCGAAGCGCGTTACTCCGGCGGCGAGCTCAGCCACCTCGACGGGGTCTCGGTCGACTACCCGGAGTGGCACTTCAACGTGCGCCCCTCGAACACCGAGCCGCTGCTGCGGCTGAACCTCGAGTCGCTGACCTCGCACGAGGACATGGAACGACGGCGCGACGAGATCCTGGAGCTGATCCGGGCGTGACGATGACGCCCGAGCAGGCGCTCGAGCAGGCCGCGCTCAGCGGCATCCACTGCCTGCCGATCTCGACCCCGTTCGCCGTCGGCAAGGTCAACTGCTACCTGATCGAGGACGAGCCGCTGACCCTGGTCGACACCGGCCCCAACTCGGGCAAGAGCCTCGACGAGCTGACCGGCTTCCTCAACCAGCGCGGGCACTCGATCGACGACCTCGGGCTGATCGTCCTCACCCACCAGCACATCGACCACATCGGCCTGGTCGAGATCCTGGTCGAGCACTCGGGCGCCGAGGTGGCGGCGATCGGCGCCGCCGCCGACCGCCTCGCCGCCTTCGAGGAGGACGCCGAGCTCGAGGACCAGTTCGCGGTCGAGGTGATGCTGCGCAACGGCGTGCCCGAGGAGGTCACGGTGGCGCTGCAGAGCGTCTCGCGCAGCTTCCGCGCCTGGGGCTCGCACGCGGTGGTGACCCGGCCGCTGACCGACGGCGAGGAGCTGGCGCTGCGCGATCGCCGCCTCCAGGTTCTGCACCGCCCCGGCCACAGCCCCTCCGACACGGTGTTCTGGGACGAGGAGCGCAGGCTGCTGCTGGTCGGCGACCACCTGCTCGCCGCGATCTCCTCCAACCCGCTGATCAGCCGCCCGCTGGACGGCTCGAAGACGCGCACCAAGGCGCTCGTCACCTACATCGACTCAATGAAGAGGACGCGCGAGATGCCGGCCGAGATCCTGCTCTCGGGGCACGGCGAGCCGATCACCGACCACGTCGCCCTGATCGACGCCCGCCTCGCCTCCCACGATCGGCGCAAGGAGAAGATCCACGCCCTGATCGCCGAGCGGGCCCGCACCGCCCACGAGCTGGCGCAGGCGCTCTGGGGCAACGTCGCCGTCACCCAGGCCTTCCTCACCCTCTCCGAGGTGATCGGCCATACCGATCTGCTCGTCGACGAAGGCCGGGTGCGGGAGGTCGACGACGGCAGCGTGATCCGCTATGAAGCGATCAGTTAGTCACGCCGGAGGTCCACGACCTCGCATGCGTGCTCGTTCGCCCGCTCGATGATCTCGGGGTCACCGGTCCAGAGCGGCGCACCAACGCGCAGAGCAGTAGCCACGCAGAATGCATCGGCGTACGAGAGTCCGCCATCGGACTTCACCTTTGCCGCTGCCGAGACAAGCGGCCAATCCGGATCGACTACATCGAGCCGCCGACGCACCCTCTCGATGTCCGCGACGGCAGATGCCTCGCCGTCGCCACGCATCCGGATATACAGGACCTCGCCGAGGTTGACCGAGCAGATCTTTACGCCTTCCTCCAGCCAGGCGGTTTCGATGCGAGAGGCCGACGCCTCGTCCTTCAGGTAGGCGAGCAAGGCCCAGCTATCGAGAACGACCAACGCCCCACCTTCGGGCCTTGCCCTCCTCCGTCTCGCGTTCGCGACGACGTTCCTTCATGAGCTCGTCGGTTCCCGCGCCGCCGGACCAGAGGCCGCGGAGAATCTTGATCTCGTTGACCCGCCGCTCTGGATCGTCCTCCACCCGCCGCACCCGGACCTCTGCGCCGTTAGGTTCGAACGTCACTTCGTCACCGGGCTTGATCCCGATCTCGTCGCGGATCGCCTTCGGGATCACGATCTGGCCTTTGATCCCCACTTTGTGAGTCATACTGGCAGTATAACGGGGGTCGGACTCCCAGAGCAGGGGCAGCCAACCTGCTTGACGCGTATCTTGCCGACCAGCGCACTGCCCGAACAGCTCGTCCGTCTCGCGCCGTCTGGTCGCCGCTGGCGCATGATCCCTGAAAATGACGCCCAAACTTCCCCACCTCAGGCATCGCAAGCCCCAGAAGAAGCGGATGCTGATCATCGTCAACCCGTACGCAACGACGGTCTCCGACCGCTTGAGGAACTTGGTCGTCTACGCGCTGCAGGGGCGCTTCGAGGTCGAGGCGGTCTCGACCCAGGCGCAGAACCACGCCACAGAGTTGAGCCGCGAAGCTCGCGACCGCGGCTACGACGTCGTCGTCGCCTTCGGCGGCGACGGGACGCTGAACGAGGTCGCCAACGGGCTTGCCGGCTCCGACCTGCCGGTCGCGGTGCTGCCAGGCGGCTCGACTAACGTCGTCTGCCGCACGCTCGGCATCCCCAACGACGTCGTCGACGCGACCGAGCACCTGCTCTCGCTGGCCGACGACTGGCGCCCGCGCAGGATCGACCTCGGCAAGGTCGACGACCGCCACTTCGTCTTCGCCTGCGGAGTCGGGCTCGACGCGACCGTGGTCCGGCGGGTCGACGAAAACCCCAAACTGAAGGCGAAAGCCGGGCCCTACTACTACAGCTGGGCCGGGATCTCCGGCTTCTACCGCAGGTACCTCCTGAAAGCGGTGCGGGTGCGGGTCGAGGTGCCGGGCGCCAGCTCGGTCGAGGGCGTCACCGCGATCGCCCAGAACTCCGATCCGCTCACCTACTTCGCCAGCAAACCGATCCGGGTCTGCGACGGGATCGCGATCGACGACGGCACCCTCTCGCTGGCGGTCCTCAAACGGGCCGCCCAGCGCGACATGCCGACCCTGATCGGACGCCTGCTCGGCGGCAAGAAAACGGCGGTCGGCCACAGGCAGGTCGCCTTCTTCGACGACGTCATGAGCGCCACCGTCACCTCCGTCTCGCAGGAGAAAGACGGCACCGTCAAGCCGTTCCCGGTCCAGGTCGACGGCGACTACATCGGCGACCGCACCGCGGTCACGCTCGCCGCCGAGCCCGGCGCGCTGACAATCGTCGCCTGAGCCGCACGCTCAGTCGAGCAGGCCGTCCTCGCGGGCGGCGACCGCGGTCTGCAGCAGCGTCTCGGGGGCGTCGAAGCGGGGCTGCCAGCCGAGCTCCCGGCGCGCCTTCGAGGCGTCCATCACGACCGGCATCGCAAGGGCGGGAGCCCACTCGAGCTGCGAGGAGACGAAGCTGAGGCGGCGGGCGATGCCGGTGCCGAGACCAACCGCCGGCCGCGGCACGCGGACCGAGCGCCAGCCGATCGAGCGGGCGATCTCGGCAACGCCGACCTCGCCCTCGCCGGCGAGGTTGTAGGCGCCGCCCGGGCCCTCGCCGGCGATCGCGGCGGCCAGCGCGGCGGCGACGTCGTCGTGGTGGACGAGCTGGATCGGGACGCCGGCATCGGGGAGGACCGGCCGGGCCAGCGGCAGGCGCCCGAGGCCCCGGCGCAGCCGCGGCAGCGGGTCCCCGAGGCGGGCGCTGCCGACCACCTGGCGGATCAGCATCGTCGCCCGCGGCCCGGCGACGATGCAGGGGCGGAAGACGTACGCATCGACCTCGCTCGCCGCGATCACATCGGTCAGCACAGCCTCCAGCTCGGCCTTCTGGGCCGAGTAGTAGAAGTCGTCGCTGCCGCGGGCCGGGACCGCCTCGGTGATCGGCTGGGGATTGTCGGCGTGGAACCCGTAGGCGGCGACCGAGGAGGCGAAGACGAGCCGCTTGACGCCGCTGGCGACCGCGGCTTCGAAGACGTTGCGACTGCCCTCGAGGTTGACCCGGCGCGTCTCCTCGCGGCTGCCGAAGATCGCGAAGGCGAGGTGCACCGCGACGTCAGCGCCATCGAAGAGCGCCGCCAGCGAGCCGCGGTCGAGGACGTCCCCGCGACGGTAGGAGACCTTGCTCCAGCCTTCAGCGGCGGGGTCGAACGGCCGCCGCGCCATCCCCCGCACTGCCTCGACCTCGTCCCGCCGCTCCAGCTCCTCGAGCAGCGGCAGCCCAATCTCCCCGGTCGGTCCGGTGATCGCGACGGTCAGGGTCAATGTCTACCCCCGTCCGTCTGGCCGTCGATCAGGCGGCCGGGGTTATGCGATACGCGTCGAACACGCTCTCCACGTTGCGGAGGCGGGAGATGCACTGCTTGAGGTGCTCGGTGTCCCCGACCTCGATCACGAACCGGTTTTTCACCATCGGCGGGTTCGTCGTGCAGGTCGCGCCGATGATGTTGATGCCGGCCTCGGAGAAGGTCCGCGAGAGATCCTCGAGCAGGCGGGTGCGATCGTAGGCGTCGATCTGCAGCTCGACCCGGTAGGAGGCCTCGTTTTCGCCTTCCCAGCTGACGTCGACGAAGCGGTCGGGCGACTTTTTCAGGGCTTTGACGTTCTTGCAGTCCTCGCGGTGGATCGTGATCCCGCGGCCGAGGGACACATAACCCTCGATCTTGTCGCCCGGCACCGGCCGGCAGCACTTCGCGAGCCGCACGGCGACGTTGTCAGCGCCCTTGACCGTGATCCCGTAGTTGGCTGCGTCCTTGGTGCGGCGGGCGCGGTCCTCGCGCGGGCCGACCAGGCCGCTCGGCTGCTCGTCGACGGCCTCGCCCGCCTTCAGGCGCTGCATCACCTTGTTGGCGGCAGTCTTGGTCGAGATCTTGCCCTGACCGAGGGCGATGTAGAAATCGGTCGCCTTGTGGAAGCCCATCTCGCGGATCACGTCCGCGAGCAGCGCCGACCCGGACACTTTCTGCATCGGCAGGCCGCGCTTGCGCAGCGCCTCCTCGAGGCCCTCGCGCCCGTCGCGCTCGGCGTCCTCGCGACGCTCCTCTTTGAACCAGGCGCGGATCTTGTTGCGGGCGCGGCTGGTCCGCACCAGTTTCAGCCAGTCGAGCGAGGGCGCCCGTTTCTGCTTCGCGGTCAGCACCTCGACGATGTCGCCCGAGCGCAGCTGGTAATGCAGCGGCACGATGTTGCCGTTGACCTTGGCGCCGACGCAGCTGTGGCCGACGTCGGTGTGGACCGCGTAGGCGAAGTCGAGCGGAGTCGAGCCGGCGGAGAGATTCTTCACTTCGCCCTTCGGGGTGAAGACGAAGACCTCGTCCTCGAACAGGTCGACCTTCAGCGACTCGAGGAACTCGGTCGGATCCTGTTCGCCCTCGGCCTCGACCAGCTGTCGCAGCCAGGTCATCTTCTCCCGCTTCGGGTCCTTGCCGGTGCCCTCTTTGTAGGCGACGTGGGCGGCGATCCCGTACTCGGCGAGCTTGTGCATCTCCTCAGTCCGGATCTGGATCTCGAGCGGTTTGCCCTCGGGCCCGATCACGGTCGTGTGCAGCGCCTGGTACATGTTCGCCTTCGGCATCGCGACGAAGTCCTTGAAGCGACCGGGCAGCGGCTTCCAGAGTGAGTGGATGACACCGATCGCGCCATAGCAGTCCTTGACCGAGCCGACGATCACCCGCATCGCGGTGAGGTCGAAGATCTCGTTGAACTCCCGCCCCTTCTTCGCCATCTTCGTGTAGATCGAGTAGAAGTGCTTGGCGCGGCCGGAGATCTCGGCCTCGATCCCGACCTGCTCGAGCTCCTCGGAGAGGAACTGGCCGGCATCGGAGACGTAGGTCTCGCGCTCCTCGCGCTGCTGGGCGACGAGCTGTTTGATTTCGGCGTACTTGCGCGGGTGCAGGGTCGCGAAGGCGAGGTCCTCGAGCTCCCACTTGATCGCGTGGATCCCGAGCCGGTGGGCGAGCGGCGCGTAGATCTCCAGCGTCTCGTGCGACTTCACCGTCTGTTTCTGCTTCGGCAGGGCGCCGAGCGTGCGCATGTTGTGGAGACGGTCGGCCAGCTTGATCAGGATCACCCTGACGTCGGTGGCCATCGCCACCATCATCTTGCGGTAGTTCTCGGCCTGGCGCTCGTCGCGGCTCTCGAAGGTCATCCCGGTCAGCTTGGTGACGCCGTCGACCAGCTGCGCGATCTCCTCGCCGAACTCGGCCCGGATTTCGTCGAGGCTGGCGCTGGTGTCCTCGACCGTGTCGTGGAGCAGCGCCGCGCAGAGGGTCTCGGTATCGAGACGCATGCCGGCGCAGACCTGCGCCACCCCAACCGGGTGGGTGATGAACTCGTCGCCCGAGAAGCGCACCTGGTCGGCGTGGCGCTCGCAGGCGAAATCGAAGGCGCGCTCGATCTTGGCGCGGTCGATCGTCGCCACCGCGACCGCGGTTGCGGCCGGGGCGCCGGCTCCGCTCTCGGCGCTCCCGTTTTCGCTCGGCGCCGAGTCGAACTCCTCGATCACCGCGAAAAGGTCGGCGAGGAGCTCCGAGTGCTCTACGGCAGTTTGGGTCTTTCTAGGAATCGCTTTGCCTCCACGAATTCTTCGTCGTAGGCACGGAACGCGGCGGAGCGCTCCAGATCGGTCCCCTCTGAGGATACGACCCCGACCACCCCGCCGCCCCGATCCGGCTCCCCTGCGAGCAAGCCGAGCTCCCGCAGGACGCGGAAGCAGCGGCCAGCGGTCTCGGCGGCGAGCGGGTGCGGGCCGGCGCCGGCGAGGGCGCTGCGAAGCTCCTCGCCGCTGGCCTCGCCAGCGTCCCGCAGCGAGCGGAAGACCCGGGCGACCGTCTTGCGGGCGGCCAGCTGCTCTTCGAGCGCGGCGAGCGCGAAGGGGACCTCGGCCGCGGAGCAGAGCTCGTGGACGTAGCCCTCGCCGGGCACGGCCAGCGCCTCCGCCCGTTCGGAGGGCGGCGGGTCGACGAGGACGACGTGCTCGAAGGACTCCGCGAGGCCGGGCGCCCCCTCGAGCGCTCTGTAATCGGTCAGCGCCAGGCCGCTCTCTGCTCGGCTCAGCAGACCGGCAACGCTCTCGCGGCCGCAGCGATGGCATGCGACGAGCCCGGCGCCGCCGTTGAAGCGGGCAAGCCCCGCGGCGCCGGTCGCCAGCATCGCCCGTCGCGAGGCGTCGGCGCAGACCGCGAGCACCCCGGCGCCGCTCGAAACCAACTCCGCAAGCGTCGCGTTGAGCGCCCCGCCGCCCCGGACCTCGCGCAACTGTCGAGTTTGTAAACCAGCGGTTGACAAAGTCGACAGTGCACTGAGATCGCACGCGACCTCGGCTTCGAAGCGCTGCCACCACTCCGGGGGCTCGCACGCGCAGGTGTGCGTGGCATGCGCCGCGTCCTCGGCCGCTTCGTCGAGCGGGTACAGCTCGCGCAGCACGACGCGGGGCTCGACCGAGCCGTTCCAGTGGTTGACCTCGAGCCGGACGGCAGCGTCGACCGAGTCCTCGGCGCCGACGCCCAGCGAGGAGCGGCCGAAGGCGACGCCGAGCGCCCGGTGCGAGCCGCTGTGGAGGCTGAAGCGCGAGTGCTTGCCCTCTTCGCCCATCGTCCGCACGTCGCTGACCCGGGCGGAGGGGACCATCAGCCGCACCCCCGGGTTGCCGATCCCGAACGGGGCCAGCTTGCCGAGCTCCTCGGCCAGCTCCAGGCCGAGACCGACGCCGCCGACCATCGCGTCGATCCGCTCGGTCCGCTGCAGGTCCTCAGGCGCGAGCACCGCGTTGGCGTGGGCAGCGAAGGCCTCGCGGAAGGCATCGAGGTTCTCCGCCCGCAGCGAGAGGCCGGCCGCGGCCCGGTGCCCGCCGAAGCTCTCGAGGTGCTCGGCGCAGGCCTCCAGCGCCGCCAGCAGGTCGAAGCCCGGGATGCTCCGTCCCGAGCCGCGGCCGCCGCCCTCGCCGTCGAGCGAAACGACGACAGCCGGCCGCTGATGGCGCTCGACCAGCCGCGAGGCGACGATCCCGACCACGCCGGGGTGCCAGTCCTCGCCCGCCACGACCAAGCCGCGCGCCTCGCGCAACCCCTCGGGCAGCTCGCGCACGCTGGACTCGGCGGCGTTGTCGACCTCGCGCTCCCGCGCCCGCCGCTCGGAGTTGGCGCGGCTCAGCTCGATCGCGATCTCCTCCGCCCTCCCCTCGTCCTCGCTCAGCAGCAGCTCGACCCCGGCATCGGCCCTATACATCCGCCCCGCCGCATTGATCCGCGGCGCCAGCCTAAAACCCAAATCGCTCTCGTCCAGCCTGGTCGGCTCGCATTTCGCCGCCGCCATCAGCGCCCGCAGCCCGACCCGGCGGCCCCGCCGCATCTCCGCCAGCCCGCGCCTTACAAGCGAGCGGTTCTCCCCCACCAGCGGCACCAGATCCGCCACCGTCGCCAGCGCCACCAAATCAAGGTCCGGATCCGCCGCGGAGTCGGGGGTGGGGCTTCCCGGACTTACCTGCAACGTAGGTCCGGTAAGCCCCACTCCCTCCCGCAGCGCGCAGCAAAGCTTCCAAGCAACGGCCGTACCGCAGAGTGATGCAAAGGGGTAGTTCGAAATTTCCGGGTGCAAGATCAGACAGTCCGGCAGCTCCTCCCCCGCCTGGTGATGGTCGGTGACAATCACCTCCATCCCGAGCTCCTTCGCCTGCGCCACCTGCTCGACCGCGGTGATGCCGCAATCCACCGTGATCAGCAGCGACGTGCCCCGCGCAGCAAGCTTCTCGATGTTCTCGGTCGAGACCCCATACCCGTCAGCAATGCGGTCCGGGATCAGCCAATCGACCTCGGCGCCAAGCTCGCGCAGCGTCGAGACGGTCAGCGCGGTCGCGCAGACGCCGTCGACGTCGAAGTCACCGTGGACGGTGATCCGGCGCTCGGCTTCGATCGCCTCCAGCACCTGCTCGACGACCGCCCCCATGCCCGCGAAGGCGGCCGGCGGGTGCGACTCGTCGGCGGCGAGGAAAGCGCGCGCCTGCTCGGGCGTCCGGTAGCCGCGGCGGACCAGGGTGACCGCTACCGGCTCGGACAGCTCGAGGCCGTCGGCGACGGCGCGCACGTCGGCGTACTCGTAGGGCTCGACGGCGAACGCTTTGGCTGCTTCCGGCACACAGCCAGGCTAGGAACGAGCCCGGCGGATTCTTGTACCCGCCCGATCCGGAAACTGCAGGGGATTTGCGCGGGGGGCGGCGCTACTCGTACTGGCGCTCGGCGCGCCGGCCAATCGCGTAGACGATCGCCAACCCGATCGCGGTGCCGGGGATCGCGATCAGGGCGGTGCCGAAGTCGGTGTCGCTGAGGCTTTTCCCGCTCGCCTCCTGCACGATCAGGCCGAAGACGATCGAGCCGATCACAGCGCCGAGGAAGGCGCCGACGATGCCCTGCCAGAAGTGGTCCGGGAGGAAGACCGTGAAGTGCCAGAGTGCGATGCCCATGATGAAGAAGACGAGCAGGGCCATCTACTTGTGCCTCCCGTGCTTGCGGCGCTGCTGGCGCCGGGCGCGGCGCGCCTCGTTGCGGGCGCGGCGTTCTGCCGAGCTGTTGTCGGGGCCGGGGTCGCCGCCGTTGCCTTCGCTGGTCCGCTCGGCGGTGGCGACGGCGCCCTGCTGCGGCTCGGCAGCTGACTCCTCCGCCGCTGCGTCAAGCTCGGGCTCCGGCGGGAGCTCGGTTTCGGAGCCCTCCTCGCCGCCGAGCAGCTCGGTCTGGACGTCGTCGGCGTAGGCCGGGACGACGCCGCCCTCGACTTCGGCGATCCGCAGGCGCCGGCGGATGAAGCCCGGCTCGCGTTCCTTCCAGGCGGTCAGCACCGGCGAGGCGATGAAGATCGACGAGTAGGTACCGGAGAGGATCCCGACCAGCATCGCGAAGGCGAAGTCCTGCAGGGTCGCGCCGCCGAAGATCAGCAGCGAGGTGATCGCGAGCAGGGTCGAGAAGCTGGTCGCCAGCGAGCGGGTCAGGACCTCGCTCATCGAGCGGTTGACGATCTGCGAGAACGCCGCCCGCGGCATCCGCGGCACGTTCTCGCGTATTCGGTCGAAGACGATGATCGTGTCGTAGATCGAGTAACCGAGGATGGTGAGGAAGGCGGCGACCGTTCCGCTGCTCACCTCTTTCCCGGTCAGCGAGTAGATGCCGGCGGTGATCAGGATGTCGTGGAAGATCGCGATCAGGACGGGGACCGCGAACTTCGGGTCGAACCGCAGCGCGATGTAGCCGCAGATCACCAACAGCGAGAAGATCAGCGCCTTCAGCGCCGAGTCCGCCACCTGCTGGCCGAAGGTCGGGCCGACGCTGGTGCTTTCGAACCCGTTTTCGGCGATCCCGAAGTCTTCCGAGAGCGCCCTTCGCGCCTGTTTGACCTGTTCGGGTTCGAGCTCGTTGGACTGGATCTGGAAGACGTTGTCGCCGAGCACCGGGTCGGAGACCTGCTGGACCTCCTCGCTGCCGACGCCGGCGTTGTCGAGGCTTTCGCGCACGCCTTCTTCGTCGGTCGGCTCGACCAGGGCGACCTTGATTCGCGTCCCCGACTCGAAATCGATGCCGAAATTGAGCTGCTTGGTCGCCAGCGCCCCGGCGCCGATCAGCAGGATCACGCCGGAGATCGAGAAGAACCAGCGGCTCGCGCCCATGAAGTCGAAGTGCCAGCGCACGCCCTTGCCGCCGGCGCCGAGCGCCGACGGCGAGCTGAGCAGGCGCGAGCGGCTCATGCTGCCGAGCAGCGCCTGGGTGAAGACCACGGCGGTCAGCAGCGAGACGATCGTGCCGACACCGAGGGTGAAGGCGAAGCCCTTGACCCCGGCGGTCGCGAGGACGAAGAGGATGAAGGCGGTCAGCAGGGTGACGACGTTCGCGTCGACGATCGTCGCGATCCCGCGTTTGTAGCCAGCGGCGATCGCGCTCGACATCGAGCGCCCGGCCCGTACCTCCTCCTTTATTCGCTCGAAGATGACGATGTTGGAGTCGGCGGCGACGCCGATCGTCAGCACCAGGCCCGCGATCCCCGGCAGGGTCAGGGTGATCGGGATCAGTTTGATCAGGGCGAAGAAGATCACCCCGTAGGCGCCCAGCGCGATCGACGCGATCAGGCCGAGGAAGCGGTAGTAGAAGAGCAGGAAGATGACGACGAGGGCGAGGCCGATGATCCCCGCTTTGATCCCGTCGTGGAGCGCCTGCGAGCCGAGCGTCGCCGAGACCTGGGTCTCGCTGATCAGTTTCAGGGTGATCGGCAGGGCGCCGATCTGCAGCGTCGTCGCCAGTTCCTGCGCCTCGCCGACGCTGTTGAAGCCGCCGGAGATCTGAGCGCCGTTGCGGCCGTCGATCCCGTCGGGGTTTTCGGCGAAGTTGATGATCGGCCGGGTTTTGACTTCGTTGTCGAGGACGACGGCGAAGTGACCGGAGAGCGCCGCCGCTTCCGCGGCGCCGACCGGGCCGATCGCCGAGGCCTGGCCGCGCTGGGCGATCTGGCGGGTGACTTCGTGGAAGGCTTCGCGGCCTTTGTCGGTGAAGCCGAAGGTGACGATCGGTTCGTTGAACTGACCGTAGGCCTGTTCTGGGTTGGTGATCTCGTTCCCGTTCAAGGCCGGGTCGTCCTTGATCGCAAACCAGCCCGGCCGCGCCGTTTCGTCGACTTTCCCCGATTCGTCGTTGGGGTATTCGGAGACCAGGACCACCCCGGCCGGAACTTCGACGACGATCCCGTCATGGGGGATCTTTTCCCCGGTCGGACTGATGTAGAGGTCCTTTTCGGTCAGCTCAGGCCCAGCCAGCATCTTGTGCGGGGCGTTCTTTTCGAACAGGTAGAAGCGCGGCTTGGCGACCGAGCATTCGCTGCAGTCGGCGGCCGGTTCCTGTTCGGAGGCGAGCAGCGCCGCTTCGTAGGCGGTCGGGTAGGCGCCCGCCCTGATCAGCGATTCGCTCTCGAAGCCGGTGGTCTTGCGGCCCGCTGCTTCCCACCGTTTTTCGGAAGCTTTGAGCGCCCCTTTCGGCGGTTCCTGGCCGGGCTGCCCCCCGATCGCCTTCTCCGGCCCGATCAGGTTCGGCTCCCAGTCGTAGAAGTAGAGCTGGGCGGTGGTGCCGACCTGTTCGGCCGCCCGTTCGACATCGGTGACCCCGGGCAGGCTGACGGTGATGTTGGTGTTGCCGAGACGCGCGACTTCCGGCTCGGAGACGCCGAGCTTGTTGATCCGCTGTTCGATGATGTTGATCGAGTCTTCGATGTCTTCGCCGCTGACTTCGGTCGCGGTCCCGGTCGGCTGACCCTCGTAGACGAGCTCGAGGCCGCCCTGGAGGTCGAGACCGAGCTTCGTTTCCTTGTTCGCGATCACCAGCGCCGAGGCGATCACCAGCCCGAGCACGAAGAGCAGGACGAAGAGGTACCGGCGCCGTTTGCCCATCGCCCTAGCCCTCCGGAGTGAGGACGAGCAGCAACCCGCCGTCGTCGTCGTAGGCGGGGAAGACGTCGGCCACCGCCTGGGCCGGCAGGTCGCCCTCGGCGTTCACCGAGACACGCTTGCCGAGCGAGCGGACGCCCCACTCCAGCGAGGTCTCGATCGGGTCGGTGGTGCCGTCGCCGTTGGTATCGGCGCCCTCGCCGCCATCGCCCTGGTCGATCCAGTCGAGGCCGAGGACCTCGCGCACCGGGCGCCCGATCACGTCCTCGTCGGTGAGGCCGGTCAACTCGTAGCTGCCCTTGCCGGCGTCGATCACGCGTTCCTGCTTGTCGCAGACGAAAAAGGCAGCATTAGGAGCCGGATAATAATCGTCGAGTAATTCGAATACGAATCCGAAGCCGCATTTCGAGCAGCCCTTCGGGCGCGTGCTGAAGCCCGCCGTGCGGTCGCTGCTGACGTCGCGGTGGCCGCAATTGGGACAGATGAAAAACGGCATGGCCGACAGGCTAGCTGGACGGCGCGTGTAACAGCGCCCGAGTCCGGCTAGAACAGACTTGCCGCGCCTTCCGGCGCCGGCAGTCCGAGGTGGTCGTATGCGCGCTGGGTGAGGACGCGGCCGCGCGGCGTGCGTTTGAGCAGGCCCTGCTGCAGGAGGTAGGGCTCGAGCACGTCCTCGATCGTGTCCTGCTCCTCGCCGATCGCGATCGCCAGAGTCGAGAGCCCGACCGGCCCGCCGCCGAACTTGCCGGCGATCGTGTCGAGCAGGGAACGGTCGGAGCGGTCGAGCCCGGCGTCGTCGACCTCGAGCATCTCCAGCGCATCGGTGGCGACGGCGGCGCCGATCTCCCCCGTCCCCTTCACCTGGGCGAAATCGCGAACCCGCTTCAGCAGCCGGTTGGCGACGCGCGGCGTGCCGCGCGAGCGGGCGGCGATCGTCCGCGCGCCGGCCGCGTCGATCTCGACGCCGAGGATGCCGGCCGAGCGCTCGACGATCAGCGCCAGGTGCTCGGGGCTGTAGTGCTCGAGTCGGTGGGAGACGCCGAAGCGGTCGCGCAGCGGCGTCGTCAGCAGGCCGGCCCGGGTGGTGGCGCCGACCAGGGTGAAGGGCGGCAGCGGCAGGGTGACGGTCCGGGCGCCGGCCCCCTGACCGAGCACGACCGGCAGCTCGCCATCCTCCATCGCCGGGTAGAGCGTCTCCTCGACGGCGCGGCCGAGCCGGTGGATCTCGTCGATGAAGAAGACCGAGCCCGGCTCCAGAGCGGTGAGGAAGGAGGCGACGTCCGCCTTGCGCTCGAGCGCGGGACCGGCGGTCTGCACCATCGGCACGCCGAGCTCGGCGGCGACGATGTGGGCGAGCGAGGTCTTGCCGAGACCGGGCGGGCCGGCGAGCAGGACGTGATCGAGCGGCTCGCCGCGGCGGCGGGCGGCCTCGATGAAGATCGCCAGCTGCTCGGTCACCTGCTGCTGGTTGACGAAGTCGTCGAGCGTCGGCGGCCGCAGCGAGCGGTCGAGGTCCTCGTCGGGTACGTCGGCGCGCGCGTCGTGCACGCGCACGTCGGGGATGCCGGGGATGTCCTCGATGCCAGGGGTCCTGATGCGCTTCCCCTCCGTCATCGCGTCGAGCCCGCTTTGCGCAGCGCCACGGAGAGCAGCTCCTGCGGGTCATCGCCGTCGATGCCGTCGAGCAGCTGCTCGGCTTCGAGCGGCGCGTAGCCGAGGTTGACGAGGCCGTCGCGGGCAAGTGCACGGGCGTCGCCGCTCTCGGCCGCCGCGATCGCGACCTCCTCCTCGAGCGCCCCGGCAACCTTCTCGCGCAGCTCGACGATGATCCGCTCCGAGGTCCGCTTGCCGATCCCCGGCACCGCCTGGAACCGTTTTGCGTCGCCGGCGGCGATCGCCCGCAGCAGGTCGCGGGCGGAGCCGCCGGAAAGGGCGGCGATCGCCACTTTCGGTCCGATCCCGCTGACGGAGATCAAGAGGCGGAAGAGGTCGCGCTCCTCCTCCGAGGAAAAGCCGTAGAGGGCGAGCGAGTCGTCGCGCGAGATCAGCTCGGCGTGGAGGAAGGCGTCCTGTCCCGCCGCCGGCACCGCCTTCAGGGTCTCGGCGGAGACCGCCAGCCGGTAGCCGACGCCGCCGGCGTCGATCACGACGTGGTCGGCACGCCGCACCATCACCTCGCCGCGGACCGCGGCGATCATCCGGCGACCCGCTCCGCGACGCGAGCGGATTTCGCCCCGGCGGCTGCCGCCTGCCGGTGGCCGTGACCGCCGCCGTGGCAGATCGCGACGGCTAGGGCGTCGGCGGCGTGGTCGGAGCTCGGCGGCTCGGGCAGCCGCAGCAGCGTGCCGACCATCTTCTGGACCTGGTCCTTGCCGGCCGAGCCGGAGCCGCAGACCGCCATCTTGATCGCCTGCGGCGTGTACTGGAAGCACTCGATACCGCCCTCGGCCGCGGCCAGCATCGCCACCCCGCAGGCCTGCCCGACGGCCATCGCCGAGCGCACGTTCTTGCCGAAGTAGACCTCCTCGATCGCCATCGCCTTCGGCTCGTGCCAGGCGATCAGCTCGGCCAGGGCGCGGTGTATGCGCTCCAGGCGGCGCTCCATCGGCAGCTCCGAGCTGGTCTCGACGACGCCGCCGTCGAGGGCGGCCATGTGGTTGCCCTCGACCCGGACGATGCCGAAGCCGAGGTTGGCTGCGCCGGGGTCGATCCCCATCACTACCTGCATGGGTAGTGATTCTCGGGCCTGCCCCGGATGCCTTCATCAGTCGCCGGCTCCTCCGCTTCGCGTCCGGGCCGGCTATGCAGCCAACGACTCGAGCACATCCTCCGGGATGTCGAAGTTGGCGAAGACTTCGTCGACGTCGTCCTGGTCGTCGAGCGCGTCGAGCAGCTTCAGCAGCCGTTCGGCGTCGTGGCCTTTGATCTCGACCGTGCTTTTCGGCTCGACCGCGATCGTCGCCGATTCGATCTCGACCCCGGCGGCTTCGAGCGCTTCGCGCACGGGGGTCAGGTCGGCGGGCTCACAGAGCACGGTCATCCGCTCGCCGTCCTCGCGCACGTCCTCGGCGCCGGCGTCGATCGCCGGCATCAGGTCGTCCTCGGTGTAGCGGCTGGCGTCGACCGCGACCGCGCCCTTGCGCTCGAACATCCAGGCGACCGAGCCGGGCTCGCCGAGGCTGCCGCCGTGGCTGGTAAAGGCGAAGCGGATCTCGGCGCTGGCGCGGTTGCGGTTGTCGGTCAGCGCCTCGACCAGGACAGCGACGCCGGCCGGGCCGTAGCCCTCGTAGACGATCCGTTCGATAGCGGCGCCGTCGGCGCCTGCGCCGGTCCCCGTGTCGATCGCCTTCTGGATCTTGTCCTTCGGCATCGACGCTTCTTTGGCCTTCTGCACCGCCGTCGCCAAGGCCGGATTGCCGTCGGTGTCGCCGCCGCCGTCGCGGGCGGCGACGGTGATCGCCCGCGCCAGCTTGCTGAAGAGCTTGCCCCGTTTGGCGTCGGCGGCGCCCTTCTTGTGTTTAATCGAATGCCACTTCGAATGACCCGACATAGGTGTCATTCTATGAAGTAGGGAGATGTCAACGGATTCGACTCACACGCACGACCCGGCGAGGGGGCTCGCCGCGGGGGTGGTTTTCGTCGCGATGCTGCTCGCGGCGTTCTCGCTCTGGACCGCGATCCCGTTGAGCTGGGTCTACATCGCATCCAAGGTCTCCCACACCCAGTTCCCGAGCGGCGGCCCCTACGCCGTCGTCGCGATCGGATTCGTCGCCTCGGTCCTCTTCATCGCCTGGCTGATCGGCCGATTGAACCGCCTCTACATCCGCATCACCGGGACCAATCAGCTGGGTCCGATGCGGCCGACCTGGATGCGGAGCATGCGCGACGCCGCCCCGGCGCGCGGCTCGGTCACCGTCGTCGAAGCGGTGCTGATGGCCTCCGTGATGCTGGCGGCGCTGGCGCTGACGATCTGGTTCTTCGTCCTCGCCGGCTCCCCAATCCCCAACCAATAAACGCCTAAGCGCAGCTCCCGCGGCGAAACCTTTTCATTTCGCCGACAAGACGTTACATCTAGCCGGCTAAAGTGCCATCATGGCCGTGATGGCGAGAGACGAGCAATCCGCGTGGACCGACGAGCGCCTCGACGATCTGAATCACCGGGTGGACGAGGGCTTCAAGGAGACGCGAGAGGAATTCCGCGCGCTTCGCGGAGAGATGGGCACCGAATTCCGAGGCGTGCGCGAGGAGATCGCAACGCTTCAGCGGACGATGCTCCAGCTGTTCGCCGGCACGGTGACGACGATGATCATCGGCTTCCTCGGCGTGATCGCAACGGTCCTAACCCAGACCTGAGCTCTCGGTTCGTCGTCTAACGGCGCGGGATCAAGCAGATCAAGGACGAACGAGGGAGCGTGCTCTGCACGTGACCGAGCGAGGACGCCGAGATGCGCCGGTACCGAATCGTTAGACGACGAAGCGACCGTCTTGTTGCATTACGACGCCATCGACTTCGAGCTTGCCGCCGAGGCGGAGGTCGCAGACTAGGTCGGTGTGAACGGCGGACTCGTTGACGCCGCCGGACTCCGGGTAGCTGGCGCCGACCGCCATGTGGACGGTGCCGCCGAGCTTCTCGTCGAGGAGGACCTCGCGGGTGCCGCGGTCGATCCCGTAGTTGGTGCCGATCCCGAGCTCACCCAGGGTGCGGGCGCCCTCGTCGGTGTCGAGCAGCTTGATCAGGTACTCCTCGCCGCGCTCGGCGCTGGCGTCGACGACGCGCCCGGCCTCGAAGCGCAGGCGCGCGCCGGAGACCTCGCGACCGCCGATCACCGCCGGCAGGTGGAAGCTGACCTCGCCCTCGACCGAGTCCTCTACCGGGCCGGTGAAGAACTCGCCGTCTGGCATGTTGTTGCGGCCGTCGCAGGGGATGAACTTGCGACCGGCGATGCCGAGCCTGATATCGGTCCCCGGCGCCGTCACCCGCACCTCCTCTTTGCCCTCGATCCACTGCGCGAGGCGCTCGGTCTCCGCCGAGGCACGCTGCCAGGCGGTCAGCGGGTCGCCGTCGTCGGCGAGGCAGGCGGCGTAGTAGAAGTCCTCGTAGTCGGCCAGGCTCATCTCCGCCTCCGAGGCGTAGGCGCTGGTCGGGAAGAGGGTGAAGACCCAGCGGAAGTCGCCTTCGGCAGAGCGCTTCATCGCCCGCGTCATCAGGTCGCCCGTAACCGACTGACGCAGCGTCTGCCGCTCGGGGGCGACGCCGGAGAGCTCGCGCGTGTTGGTGCTGGCGCCGACCGCGATCCGCACGTCGGCGTGGTCGACCATCCACTCGGCGAACGGCGAGATCCATTCCAGCTGGGCGTCGGAGGCGTGCTTGAAGTAGGCCGCGATCTGCCCCTCGAGGGCGACGTTCAGCACCGGGTTGCCGCCGGCCTGCAGCACCTCTTCGTAGACGGCGAGCAGCAGCGGCGCCGCCGCGCTCTCGCCGTCGATCGAGACGACGTCACCCTCCTTCACCTCGGTCGAGTAGTTGACGAGGATCTTCGCCAGCGCCTTGGTCCTCGGATCTCCCGCGGTCATCGCGCACTCTCCTCCTTCTCCCGCTCGCGGAAACTCGTGGTCATCGCCATGAAGATCGCATGAAAGCGGGGGTCGTCGGTCAGCTCGGGGTGGAAGGCCGAGGCGAGGACGCTGCCCTCGCGGATCGCGACCGGGTGCCCCTCGTAGCTGGCCAGCACCTCGATGCCGGGCCCATGGCGCTCGACCCAGGGGGCGCGAATGAAGACCGCGCGCAGCGGCTCGTCGCCGATCCCCTCGACCTCGAGCTCGGCCTCGAAGCTCTGCAGCTGACGGCCGAACGCGTTGCGCCGCGCGGTCGCGTCGAGGAAGCCGAGGTGGTCGGCGTCGCAGACGATCAGCCCGGCGCAGGTGCCGAGGATCGGCCGGCCGGCCTCGTGGTGGGCGCGCAGCGCCGGCTCCAGACCCGCCGCTTCGATCCCCTTGTCGATCGTCGTGCTCTCACCGCCGGGGATGACGAGCCCGTCGAGGTCCTCCAGCTCCGCCGGGGTGCGGACCTCGGACGGCTCGGCACCGAGCCGGCGCAGCATGCGGGCATGTGCCTCGAAGTCCCCCTGGAGCGCTAGGACGCCGACCTTCAGCGCTCAGGCTCCGCGGTTCTGCAGCAGCGCGTCGGCGGCTTCGAGGTCGCCGATCTCGAGGCCGGGCATCGCCTCGCCGAGGCCGATCGAGGCCGCGGCCACGCGCTCGGGGTCCTTGAAGTGGGTGGTCGCCTCGACGATCGCCTTCGCCCGCCGGGCGGGGTCGGAGCTCTTGAAGATCCCGGAGCCGACGAAGTTGCCCTCGGCGCCGAGCTGCATCATCAGCGCCGCATCTGCCGGGGTGGCGATGCCGCCGGCGCAGAACAGCGGCACCGGCAGGCGGCCGGCGGCGGCGACCTCCTGGACGACTTCGAGCGGGGCGGGAAGCTCTTTGGCGGCGGCCGCGAGCTCCTCCGGCCGCAGCTGTGCCAAGCGCTTGATCCCGGAGGTGATCTCCCGCATGTGACGGACCGCCTCGACCACGTTGCCGGTCCCGGCCTCGCCCTTGGAGCGAATCATCGCCGCGCCCTCGCCGAGCCGCCGCAGCGCCTCGCCGAGGTTGGTGGCGCCGCAGACGAAGGGGACGTCGAAGGCGAGCTTGTCGATGTGGTTGGTCTCGTCGGCCGGGGTCAAGACCTCGGACTCGTCGATGTAGTCGACTTCGAGCGCCTGCAGGACCTGGGCCTCGGCGAAGTGGCCGATCCGGGCCTTTGCCATCACCGGGATCGAGACCGCCTCCTGGATGCCCTTGATCATCGCCGGGTCGGACATCCGGGCGACGCCGCCGTCGCGGCGGATGTCGGCCGGAACGCGCTCCAGCGCCATCACCGCGCAGGCCCCCGCCTCCTCGGCGATCTTCGCCTCCTCCGGCGTGACCACGTCCATGATCACGCCGCCCTTCAACATCTCCGCCAACCCGGTCTTCAGCCTGAAAGTAGCTCGCTCAGCCATCTCACTTCATCTTACGGAGGACGGAAGCGCCCCGGCCCGCGGGTCCTGTCCCGGTGAGGAACACCTGCGGGCGAGGTTTTCGTTCTCGGTATTCCTCACCGGGCCACCCGCGGGAGGGGCGAACCCGGCCGACGAGGACGGGAGACGACTGGCTTACTTGAGCTTGTAGGCTCTGATGCGGTCTTTGTGGGTAGCTTCGTCGCGGGCGTAGAGGCCGTGGGCGAGGGCTTGGACCAACGCCATCAGGGCCGTGTTCGAACGCGTGAAGCTGGGGCTGTTGGACGAGAAGTAGAGGGTCAGCTCGGCGTGCTCCCCCACCTCCGACATCGTCGCGTCGGAGATCGCCAGGGTGCGGGCGCCGCGGTGCAGAGCCAGTTTCATCGCCCGCAGCAGCAGCGGGTGAGCGCGGCCGGCGGAGAGGGTGATGACCAGCGTCTCGTCGTCGATCCGGCCGAGGCGCTGGAGCGACTCGCCGCCGGTCGAGGCGACGATCTCGGCGCGGATGTCGAGCAGGCTGAGCGTGTGGCGCAGGTAGCTGGCGAAGAAGGCCATCTGGTCGACGCCGACGATCACGATCCGCTGCGAGGTGGCGAGCGCCGCCACCGAAGCGTCCACCTGCTCCGGGGTCAGCTTGCGCGCGGTTTCCTCGAGGTTCGAGTAGTCGGCGCTCAGCGAACCCTCCAACTCGGAGTGATCGAAGGAGAAGAGGGCTCCGCCGCTGGTCGCACCGGCGCCGGCGATCGTCGTCCGGTACTCCTCGATCGCGGCCTGCTGCAGCTCGGGGTAACCCTCGAAGCCGAGGGCCTGGGAGAAGCGCACCACCGTCGATGACGAGGTGCTCGCTCTCCTGGCCAGCTCCTCGGCGGTGAGGAAGGCTGCCTCGTCGAGGTGGTCGACGATGTAGCGGGCTACGTCCTTCTGCGAGCGCGAGAACTCGTCAAAGCGCTCCTGGATGTAGTCGGAAAGGCTTTTGAGTTGGGGGGACTTCGTTGCAGTCTTGGTCACGGCGGTCCATTTCGCCCTACCTGACGCTTTCCCTTCTGAGAAACTCGCGCGATGACGCTCGAAGACGCGCTGCGCCTCACCAACATCAACATGATCGCCTTCGACCTGTTGCTCGGGACCGTGGCGATCACCGCTCCGGCGGCCACCCTGAAGGTGCTCGGCCACGACGAGCCCTCGCCCGACGCCAAGCACCTGTTCCGGCGCTGCGGACCGATCTGGCTGACCTTCGCCGCCGCCCACGCGGTCGCCGCCAGGCGCGGCCGCCCCGGCGACTGGCAGGCGCTGGCCTGGCTGCGGGGTACCGAGATCGCAACCGACGCGCTCTGGGCGCAGTCGCCGGCGGTCAGCCGGCCCGGGGCCAAGCTCGGCCTCTACTTCGCCGGCGCCGCCAATGTCGCGATGGCCGCCGGCTTCGCCTGGATGTCGAAGCGTTGAGATGGGCGAGCTCGACGGCCAGCCCAGCATTCGCTGGTCCCTGAGGGGCCTGACCGAAGAGGGCGACGAGGCCTGGCTGATCCGGGGCATCGCCCGCAAGCTCTACCGCTGCCCCGGCTGCCACGGCGAGATCGAGGTCGGCGACGAGCACACCGTCGTCCAGTTCGTGCGACGGCTCGGCGGCACCGACCACCATCACTGGCACCGCCAGTGCGCGGAGGAGCTGCTGATCCCGGAGCTGTCGAGCCTCAAGCGCGTCCCCGCCACAGAGTCGAGCCAGTCGCGGCTGGAGGCGCGCGGCAGGGTAAAGCCAGGCCGCCGGCGCCGTTAGATGAGCCTTCCTCGCCGGTTGGGGTCCACCTACGCGCGGATCGGACGCACCTACTGGTCCTGGAAATGGGGCCTGCTGGTGCTCGGACTGGTGATCTTCATCCCGCTCGGGCTGCTCGACGCGCTGGCGCTGGAAGCCGACGTCGACAGCTTCGACCTCGACAGCGGGATCAAAGTCGCCGCCCTGGTCGGCGCGATCCTCGTCGTCACCACGACCGGCCTGCTGGGCGAGGTCTTCTTCAGCGGCGCGGTCGCGATCTCGCTCACCCACCCCGAGGGGGACAGGCCGCCGCCGCTCTCCCACATCGCCCGCCAGATCAACTACCGGCGCCTGATCGTGATCGACATCCTCTACGTGGTCCTGGTCGCGATCGGCCTGGCGCTGGTAATCGTGCCCGGCGTCCTTGCCTTCATCTTCCTTGGCCTCGCCGGGCCGGCGGTCGAGATCGAGGAGCGGACCGTGCGCGGCGCTTTCGCCCGCAGCTTCGAGCTGGTGCGCGGAAACTTCTGGTTCGTCTTCTGGGTGCTGGTCCCGATCGAGGTCGTCGGCGACGCGCTCGGCGAAGGCCTCGCCCACCTGGTCCACGACTGGCTCGGGGAAACGCTGATCGCCAGCTGGCTCGCCGAGGCGTCCTCCAACATCGTCCTCTCCCCCGTCTTCGCCGTCGCCGCGGTGCTGCTGACGATCGAGCTGATCCACCTCGAGGACGGCTCGGGACCGCGGCTACACTCCGCCCCGGGAGTGACGGCATGATCACCACCGCGTCGATCTTCTCCGACTTCTGGGAGAACCTCGTCCAGCACGAAGAGCAGGGCTTCTTCCTGGTGCTGTGCGGCTTCCTGCTCTCCTTCGCTTTCATCCGCACCAGCGCCCGGCTGATGCGCAGCCCGAGGGTGCCGTGGTGGCCGGGCAGCGTCGTCAGCGACAGCGGCGTCCACCTCCACCACCTGGTCTGGGGGATCGTGACGATGATGATCGCCGGCTCGCTCGGCTTCCTCGCCTTCGGCCGCAGCCCGCACACGGAGATCTTCGCCTTCCTCTTCGGCGTCGGCGCCGGCCTGACGATCGACGAGTTCGCACTCTGGGTCCACCTCGACGACGTCTACTGGTCGGCGGAGGGCCGCAGCTCGATCGACGCCGCCGTGATCACCGCCGCCGGGATGGGCCTGATCCTGCTCGGCTACAGCCCGGTGGCGATCGAGTCGGGCTCCGCCGAGGCGCTGGTCGGGAGCATTCTCAGCCTCGCGATCGCCTGGGCGTTCGTCGCGCTCTGCTTCTTCAAGGGCCGGATCCTGCACGGGGTCGTCGGCTTCTTCATCTTCCCGGTCGCGATCTACGGCGCCTGGCGGATCGGCAAGCCGCACTCGGCCTGGGCCCGCCACCGATACGGCGAGCGAAACCCGGACAAGCAGGCGAAGGCCGAAGACCGCTTCGCCCCCGAGCGCCGCACCGAGCGCTTCAAGGAAGCGTTCCGCGACATCGTCGGCGGCAAGCCCGAACAGGGCGCGACCGCGGCCCGCGACGAGGCGATCGCGGCGACCCGCGAGGCGACCGAAGAAGTGCGAGAGCGAGCCGAACGGCTCACCCACCGCGGCGACTGAGGCGCCCTTCGAGGTTGGCGCGGACCGCCGGCCACTCGTCGTCGACGACGCTGTAGTAGGCGGAGTCGCGGATGCCGACGTCGGGGACGATCATGTGCTTGCGCAGGACGCCCTCGAACTGGGCCGGCAGCGCCGCCATCGCCGCCCGCGAGCGCTCGTTGCGGGCGTCCGTCTTCAGCTCGACCCGGATGCAGCCGAGCGCCTCGAAGGCGTGCCCGAGCAGCAGCAGTTTGGTCTCGACGTTGGCGCCGCGGCGCCAAGCCGAGGGGTTGAACCAGGTCCAGCCGATCTCGACGACGCGGTCGGCGGGACGGACGTTGAGGTAGCGGCTGCTGCCGACGACGACCCCGTCGGCGCGGCGGCGGATCGCGTAGACGCCTTCGGCGCCGGCGGCGTTCGCCTCCAGGGAGAGCGCCAGCCAGCGGTCGAACAGCTCGCGGTCCTCGCCGAGGTGCGCCAGCCAGGCCCAGATCTCGGGCGCCTGAGCCGCACGCCAGAGCTCCTCGGCGTGCGACTCCCGCAGCGGCTCGAGGACGACCAACTGCCCCTCGAGCCGCGTCGCCAGGTTCTCCACCCGGCCATGGTGACTGATTTCTCAGCCAGCCCCGTTCATGTTCATCAGGCCGACCACGTGGCCCTCGGGGTCGGCGAAGAGGGCGATCTCGCCGCTCGGGATCGACATCGGCTCCATCACCGTGCTGCCGCCGAGGCCGTTGGCCTGCGCCAGGCTGCCGGCGACGTCGTCGACTTCGACGTAGAAGGTGACGTGACCGCCGTTGCCCTCCGGGGCCTGGCCGATCCCACCCGGGATCCCCTGGCCGCCGGTCTCGATGCCGGTGTAGGGCATCGCCTCCATGTCGGTCAGCTTCCAGTCGAAGAGCCCGGAGTAGAAGCCCTTCATCGCCTCGCGGTCCTTGGCCGCGACTTCGAACCACATCGTCGGATTGCCCATCGTCTCTCCCGTTTCTCGTTTGTCGTTTTCTCAGCGGACGAGGCGCCGGCCTAGATGATTGATTCCACGACCAGGCGCACCTGGATGACCCGCCTGGCGCGAACGCAGTTATGCTCGCTATCCGGGCATAACTGCGTTCTCGGCGCGGCTCTGCGTCCTCGGGCTTGCCTTTGCCAACCGGCAAAGGCTGCGCCCTGCGTCCTTGATCCGCTCGGCCAGGCGTGCCCCCAGTCACACCTCGCCGTGGAATCAATCATCTAGCCGGTGGCGAACTCGTCCGGGCCGGCGTCGCCGCCCGCCGCGGCGATCGCCAGGCGGTCGAGGTAGTGGCGCCAGCCGTGACCGTGCTTGGTCGCCGATTCGGCGCTCGGCAGGTCGCTGTGGATCAGCCGCACATGGGTGCCGCCGCGTTCGGCGGCGAGCAGGACCTCGACCGTGCTGCTGCCCGGCGGAGTCACCGAGTCCTCGCTGTTCCAGCCCCAGGTGAAGACGACCCGCTGCGGCGGTTCGACGGCGACGAACTCGCCCGAGGCGATCGCGTCGTCGCGGATCTCGGCCCGGAGGGCGCCGCCCGGTCGCGGGTCGGTCTCGACCACGCGGCCCATCCACTGCACCATCAGGCCCGGGTCGGTGAAGAAGTCGAAGACGGTCTCAGGGCTTGCGCCGATCCACACCTCGACCTCGACCGCTTCCACCGTCGTCTCTGCGTTTGCCACGTTTGCTCCTCCTCTGCTGCTCCAGCTCGGCGGCCAGCTTCAGCCGCTCGAGGCGATCTCTCCAGAATCCGTCCATGAAGTCGTGCAGGTCGGCCAGCCCCTCCGGTCGCGCCCGGTAGAGGCGGCTCGTCCCTTCCCTCCTCTCGTGCAGCAGCCCGGCCCCGCGCAGCACCGTCAGGTGCTGGGAGACCGCCGGCCGCGAGACGTCGAAGTGGGCGGCGATCTCGCCGGCGCTCAGCTCCTCGTCGCGGACCAGGGCGAGGATCTGCCGGCGTCGCGGCTCGGCGATCGCGCGCGCGGCGAGGTCGATGCCCTCGCCGCCGGTGCTTTCGACCAGGTCCGCCTTCACCGGACTTATTTAAGCAGATCCTTACGTAAGTGTCTACTGACGGTCGAGGAGCTCGACCGGCGTGCCGTGGTAGCCGGCGCTGCCGAGACGGCGCTCCTCCCCGCCGGGCCAGACCGTCAACCGCAGGTCGGCACGCTCGCCGGCCGGCTCCATCCGCAGCCAGGCGAGCGGCGCCCGCGCGTCGGCCCGTTCGCCGGCGACCTTCAGCAGCGCCGGCAGGGCGTTGCGTTCCGCCCCGCTCAGGTACTGGATGACGATCGAGTGGAAGACGACGGTCACCAGGCCGGGCCGCGGCTCGGCGAGGCGGGCGCCGAGCCACTCGACCGCGGCACCGCGGTCGACGGCGGCCGGCGCCCGGCGCGCGACCTCGATCGCCGCCAGGGTGCGCTGGGTCCTCAGCGTCTGGTCCGGCCAGAGGTAGGAAAGCAGCGTCAGGCGGCCCTCGTCGCTGCCGGGGTCGACCGGAGCCGGGTCGCAGCCGCGTCGCTCGGCGACGGTGGCGCCCGCCGCCAGCGGCCAGGCGCCGAGCGCCTCGAACTCGATCGTCAGCGCCGCGTCCCCCGGCCCCCATGAAAAGTCGGCGGAGCGGTAGCGGTAGTGGTCCCAGCGCAGGTTGAGGCCGGCGCTGGCGCCGATCTCCAGCAGCCGCAGCGGCAGACCGGTCTCCTCCGCGACAGCGAGGAAGCCGGGCAAGAGCGCCGCACAGCGGCCGACCTCGTTGGTCTGCACCGGCCGCTGGAGCAGCTGCCGCACCTCTTCGGTTCGCTGGTCCAACGCTTCTGCAAAGGCCCGCCAGGTGGCGCCGGAGTCGCGGTCGGGATCGGCGTAGAGCGCCGCCAGCTCGGGCAGCTCCCCGGTCAGGACCAACCGGTGCACCGCGCCCATCATCCGCAGGATCAGGGCCCAGCCGTCGGGGTCGTTCTCGTGGCCCCGCAGCACCTTCCAGACCGGCCCGCCCGCGAGGACGTCGTCCGCGGCCCGCTCGAGCAGGTCGCGGTAGAGCGGCGAGCCGAGGTAGCCGCACGCGTTCGCCTGAAATCGCAGCAGCTCCTCCAGCCGCGCCGCCGCCCGCTGGTCCGGGCTCGCGCTCACTCCCCGATCGCCTCGATCACTGGCTGCATACCTTGAACCCGATTTCGTCGGCCAGCTGTTCGCGTTCGGGTTCAGTTGCGGTGCGCAGTTCGTAGGCCGACCGATAGGCGCCTTCGTTGCCTTCCTTCGCGGCGGCGAGCGCTTGCCTGTCCATCGCGGCAACGTGACGGCGGGAGCGCACGTACGCGTCGAGCTCGTCTTCCTTGCTCTTTGGCGGAACCAGCGCTTCGAGGTCTTTCACCTGCTTGGAGGAGATGCCGACGAGCTCTTCGGCGAATTCGACGTCGGGAACTTCTTCCACTTCCCTGCTGCCGCCGAATTCGGCTTTCACCCCTTCGTAGGTCGAGCGCGCTTCTTCGCAGCTCGCGTCCGCTTTCGCAATCAGCTCGCTGGTCGAGAGTCGCGTTGGTTCCGTGCTCTTTTTCGGCTGTTCCTTCGTCGGCGTCGTTTCTTCTCTCGAAGTGGTCGCTGCGGTGCCGGTGCCTTCTCCCCCACCCCCGCTAGAGGTGAGCACGACGATCAGGACCACGACCGTCACCAGCGCCGCCGCCCCGCCCGCGAGCGCCAGCCAGCGCCGGCTTGGCTTCGCCGCCTGGCGCGTTGGTTCGGTTGGCGGCCCCGGTTCCGCCCGGGGCTCGGGAATCTGCCGGGACTCGACGGTGGCGGCGGCGCCGGTCGCGACGGTGCGCTCGGGGATCGCGACCGGGGCGCCGCTGAGCGCCGCCTGGGCTGCGCGGCCGAGGTCGCCGGCCGAGGGAAAGCGGTCGCCGGGCTGCTTCGACATCGCCCTGGCGACGACGTCGTCGAGCGCCATCGGTACCGCCGGCACGTGGAGCGAGGGCGCCGGGGGTGGATCGTTGAGGTGCGCGTAGAGGCGCGCGGCCTCGCCCTCGCGCGGGAACGGGACCTGGCCGGTGAGCAGCTTGAAGAGCAGGCAGCCGAGCGCGTAGACGTCGACCCGGGCGTCGATCGCGGCGCCCGAGATCTGCTCGGGGGCGACGTAGTCGAGGGTGCCGACGAAGCGGCCGGTCTGGGTCAGCCCCGACTGGGTGGCGACGTTGCGGGCGACGCCGAAGTCGGTGATGTAGGCGTGCTCGGCTCCCTGCTCGCCGCTGAGCAGGACGTTCGCCGGCTTGACGTCGCGGTGGACGAGGCCGGCGGCGTGGATCGCGTCGAGGCCGTTGCCGAGCTGGGCGATCAGCGCCACCGCCAGCTCGGGCTCGAGCCTGCCCTCGCGGTCGATCCGGCGACCGAGGTCGGAGCCGGGGACGTAGCGCATGGCGATGAACGGGATCCCGTCCTCCTCCCCGGCGGCGTAGATCGGAACCACATTGGGGTGCTCGATCGAGGCGGCGATCTTCGACTCCTCGGCGAAGCGGCGGGCGAAAACCTCGTCGGCGGCCGCCTCGGGGGCGATCAGCTTCAGCGCCACGCGCCGATCGAGGCCGGGCTCGATCGCCAGGTAGAGGATCCCCATGCCGCCGCGCCCGAGCCGGCGCTCGACCCGGTAGCCGGCGAACTCGTCGCCGTCGGAGAGCTCGGCAAAGGCCCAAGACTCAACCATCGCTCAACCCTAGCCAGAGATTCCGCGACCTAGACTGACGTCGGGGTCCAACTTGCGCCACCGGCTTGCCATATTCACCCTGCTCCTACTCGTCGCCCTGCTCGCGGCGGGCGTCGCCAGGGGCGAACTGGGCCAGAAGGGGAACCTGCGGATCTCCTTCAACGGCGGCTTCACCCCGCGGGCGCTGCCGCGCGAACACCCGGCGCCGGTGACGGTCAGCGTCGAAGGCGCGATCGGGACGACCGACGGCAGCCGCCCGCCGGCGCTCGAAACGCTCGAAATCGAGCTCAACAGCAACGGCCTGCTCGCGACCCGCGGCCTGCCCGCCTGCACCACCGCGCTGCTGCAGTCGACCAGCGACGACCAGGCGCTGGATCGCTGCGGGCCGGCGGTGGTCGGCCACGGCAACTTCGCCGCGGCCCTGGAAGCGAACGGCAAGCTGATCCCAGCCAATGGCAAGATCATCGCCTTCAACGGCCGCTACCGAGGCGGGCCGGCGCTGCTCCTCCACTTCTACGCGTCGGTGCCGGTGCAGGCGACGCTGGTGCTGCCGCTGGCGATCTCCCACACCGGCAAGGGGCGGTTCGGGACCGTGCTCACGACCAGGATCCCGAGCCTCGCCGGCGGCCTCGGCTCGATCACCAGGCTGAAGCTGGAGATCGGCCGCCGCTACAGCTACGGCGGTCAGCGCCGCAGCTTCATCAGCGCCAGCTGCGCGGCCCCGGCGGGATTCCCGGGCGCCAGCTTCACCTTCGCCCGCGGCAGCTTCCACTTCGCCGACGGGCGCACGATCAGGACGACGCTGGGCGGCAGCTGCAGGGTCCGCGGCGGCTCCTGAGCACGAAACGGCGCTCAGCCGAGGCCGAGGCGGTCGACGTCGCTCTCCCCGCCGCCGAGATGGTGGGCGAGCTCGTGGCGCAGCGTCCGCTCGACCTCCCGGGCGAGCCGCGCCCGGTCGTGGCCGAAGTCGCGCTCGAGCGTGTCGCGGTAGATCACGATCCTGTCTTCGAAGCCGTCCAGAGCGACGCCGTCGCCGAAGTACTCGCCGTAGGCCTGCTGCTCGGACCCCAGCTCGGAGACCACGACCGGGACGTCAGCCAGCAGGCGCTGAAATTCCTCGGGCAGGGCGTCGATCGCGTCGGCGACCAGCGACTCGAATGCGTCCAATTCCTCGCCTTCCACGCTGAAAGTGTCCACGACATGCAATAGCTTCGCTTTGCAACTGCAAACAAGCGGGGAGAGCAACGATGAGAGACGGTAAGACGGGCCAAGCCACCAAGCTGCGCACCAGCGGCGCCCTTCTGGTCGCGCTCCTGGCCCTGATCGCCGGCGGCGTCGTCTGGTCCGGCTGCGGCAGCGACGACGCCACCAGCACGGCGAAGGAACGGATCGAAAAGGGCACCACCGAAGCCGAAGAAGCGGTCGAAGAAGGCACGAAGGAAGCCGAAGAAGAAATCGAAAAGGCCAAGAAGCAGCTCGAAGAAAGCAAGGGCAGCGCCAAGGGCGGGATCGAAAAGGGCGTGGAAAAGGCCGAAGAAGGCCTGAAGGAAGGCAAGGAACAGGCCGAAAAAGGCATCGAAGAAGCGAAGAAGCAGCTGGAAGAAGTCGGCAACTAGCTTGATCCGCGGGGCGCCGGGACCTGCGAGGCCATCTGGGTGTAGCCGGTGGCGCTCGGGTGGATCCCGGTGTCACCGCTGATCACCCACGGCGGCCCGGTGACCGGGCCCTTGCAGAACGAGAGCGGGTGGCTGAGGAGCAGCTCGTACTGGGTGGCCTTGATCTGGACGCTGGGGCCGTCGACCTCGTAGCCGAACCGCGAGCACGAGTAGCTCGACGGGTACACCGGGGAGAGATCGATGCCGACGTTGAAGTGCGGCGGCGTCACCACCTGCAGCCGCTGGGGATTGACTTCGCCGGCGACCTTGGCGATTTCGGCGTTCATCATCTTCGCCATCTCCGCGATCTGGACCGCCGAGTACGCGAGCGCCGTCGACGGGATCGAGAGGTGGTACTGCATCAGGTAGATCGTCGCGCTCGTGTTCCTGACCAGCTCGCGGTAGAGGCGTTCGAGGTTTTCATGCAGGTGGATTTCGGCGAACGATTCTTCGATGCACTTGGCGTAATTGCCGAAGACGTCGGAGTAGACCGCGCAGCCCATGTCGTCGATGCCGAACAGCATTTCGTCGAGCAGCGGGTTGGCGCCGATCGTCATCAGGATGTAGTCCGGGTCTTCGGACTCGACCTGCTTCGTGGTCGGGTAGAGCGGGCCGCCGGGAGCCCACTGCGCCGGCTCCGAGCCGCTGATCGCGAGGTTCTCGTAATTGGTGATCCCGTGCTCGTTCGACCACTGCGCCGCCCAGGAGATGTCGTTGGCGAGGCCGTAGTCAGGCGCGTATTCGAGCTTCTCGGCCCCGTTGCTGCGGACGGCCGAGTTGGACGAGCAGGAGTCGATCAGGGTGACGTTGCCCGGTTTGCATTCGAGCAGGTTGACGAGCGGCATCGGTTCGCCGCCGTCGTAGTAGCCGAAGCCGGCGGTGACCGAGTCCCCGATCGCCCGGACCACCGCTTCCTGGGCCGATCCGACCTTGAAGACGACCGGGGCGCCGCCGCTGAGGGTCAGGGAGTCGGTGCCGCGGAACTTCGCCGCCGGCCGGTAGACCAGAGTCCCTTCGACGAGCCGGGCGCTGCCGTGCTCGGGCTGCGCCGCGATCTTCCAGCGCTTGGCGAACGTGCAGGCGGGCAGCCTGACGACGACCCGGCGGCCGGCCGCCACCCGCCGCTGCGGGGGATCGCTGCAGACCCGCGGCGCCGTGCTCGCGGTCAGCGGCCGCGTCCCGCGGAGGAGATCGAACGAGCTGAGCTCATCGCGGCCGTCGCCGTTGACGTCGAGGCCGCCGTCCGCCTGGACTCCGATCCTGGCGCCGGCCAGGACCAGGCCGGAGAGGCTGGGGTCGAGATCGACGCGGTAGACGAACCGGAAGCGGCGGCGGCGCTCGGGCGCCCTCGCCGCCCCGGCGCTGAGACGGACGTGGCCGGCGACGCCCTTCTCGGTGCCGGGCGTCGTACCGGAGCCTTCGACCTCGACCATGACCCCCTCGCTGCGCCCGTTGAAGGCGATCGGGTAGGTGACGGGCACCAGCAGCGAGACGGTGCCGTCCGCGGCCTCCGCCGAGACCGCGACGCGCCCGATCTCGACCCCCGTCGCCCGCTTGCCGCTCGCCGCCGCGGACGGACCGGCGACCGTCGCGAGCGCCAATACAGTCACCGCCAGTGAGAGCGCGGAGCAACGGCGGCCACCGATCATCGGCGCAACCTAACCCACTCTGGCGGCGGCTGGCGCGGATCGCGATCTGGGTCGGCGGCGTCGCCCTCCTGATCGCCGTCCTCGACCTGCTCGGAGTCCCCGCCAGCGAGTGGATCCGCGAACTTTTCCGCAAGGTCGGCGACATCCCGCCCTGGGCGCTCGCCGCCGGCATCGCGCTGCAGACCGCCCAGACCTCGCTGGCGGCGCTGACCTGGTTCGGGATCCTCCGCGCCGCCCTTCCCGAGACCCCGATCCCCTACCGCCTGGTCCTCGCCTGCTATGCAGCCGCGGTCGCCCTCAACGCCTTCCTGCCGGCCAACATCGGCACCTGGGTGATGCTGCTGATGTTCACGACGCTGCTCGCCGGCGCCACCTTCACGATGGTCTTCTCCGGCCTGGTCGTGCAGAAGATCTTCTTCACCGTCTTCAACGTCGGCCTCTACCTCTACCTCTTCCTCTCGGTCAGCGGCTCGTTCGGGATCAAGCTCGGCTTCCTCGAAGACCACGAGACGGTGGTGATCCTGACTCTCGTCGGCGCCGTCGTCCTGCTGGCGCTGCTCGGTCGGATCCTCTGGCCGCGGCTGGAGAAGCTGCGCCGTGAGGCGGCCGCGGGCGGCGCCATCCTCCGCAGCCCCCGCCGCACCTTCTTCGATCTCTTCCTGCCCTCGCTCGGCAGCTACGCCGCCCGCCTCGGGATCGTCGGCGTCTTCCTCGGCGCCTACGGGATCCCGGTCACCTTCCACGACATCGCCACCGTCACCGCCTCGAACTCGATCTCCAACAGCGTCTCCGCCACGCCGGGCGGGGTCGGCGTCACCCAGGCGATGAACACCGCCGCCCTCTCGGGGTCGGTCGACGCGGCAACGGCGACGGCTTATTCCATCGGCCAGCAGGTGGTGACCTCGGCCTGGAACGTCGTCTTCGCGGTGATCATGGTGTCGTGGGTGTTCGGGTGGACGGGTGGCAAGGCGCTGGTCGAGTCGTCGTACAAGGACGCGAAGGTCAAGAGCCTGGAGATGCGCAAGAAACACAAAAAGCAAAAGGAAACGGCTTAGGGATCAGGGCTTGGGCGAGGGTCGGGTGACCCTCTACCTTCGCTGGGATTTCTGCCTCGGACATCGCGTCTCTCGCCGAGCGCTCCAGTGCAGAAATCAGGACGCCGCTCGTACGAGGGTCACCCGACCCTCGATCCGAAATCCCGGTCCCGAATTCATGGCTTGCGTTGCGGGGCCGACCAAGGGTTCACGAACGGCCCCAATTTTTCTCTTAGCTTCCAAGGGACGGAAGCTCTCCAAAAAGGCTGGGAGGTGGTCGGCTAACGGAAGCTTCTGACTTCGGGGAGCTTGGATGGCTCCCGTTGGGAGAGGTCGGGTGACCCCTCTCAAAACACTCCAAAAGTGAGCGCAGCGAACGGGTTTTGAGAGGGGTCACCCGACCTCTCCACAACAGACCCGGTCCCTTGCTAAGCCCCCTCCAACCCCATCCAGACCGTCTTCACCTCGGTGTAAAGGTCCATCGCGTAAGACCCCATCTCCCTGCCGTGCCCACTCATCTTGTACCCACCAAATGGCGCCGCAGCATCGATCTCTCCATAACAGTTGGTCCACACGGTGCCGGCCCGGAGACTGCGGGCCATGCGCACGGCGCGGGCACTGTCGCGGGTCCAGACGCCGGCGGCGAGGCCGTACTTGGAGTCGTTGGCGAGCGCGACCGCCTCCTCCTCGTCGGAGAACGGGAAGACGACGACGACCGGGCCGAAGACCTCTTCGCGGGCGACCATCGAGCTCGGCGAGATGTCGGTGACGATCGCCGGGCGGAGGAAGTTGCCGGCGGCGAGATCGCCCTCCTCGGCACGTCCGCCGCCGATCACCTGCCCCTCGGCGGCGGCGATCGTCAGGTAACGCTCGACCCGCTTGCGCTGGGCGTCGGTGACGATCGGCCCGATCTCGGTCTCGGGCGCGATCCCCGGCCCGATCTGCAGGGCGGAAGCGTCAGACGCAAGCTCGGCGAGGACCTCGTCGTAGACCGAGTCCTCGACGTACAGCCGGGAGCCGGCGGTGCAGTCCTGACCCATGTTGTAGAAGATCCCCCACAGCGCCCCTTCGCGGCGCAGGTCGCGGTCGGCATCGGCGAAGACGATGTTCGGCGACTTGCCGCCGAGCTCGAGCGAGACCCGCTTGAGGCTCGGGATCGAGGCCGCCAGCACCATCTGCCCGGCCTCGGTGCCGCCGGTGAAAGCGACCTTGTCGACGCCCGGGTGGGCCGCGAGCACCGTGCCGGTGACCGCGCCGACGCCGTTGAGGACGTTGACGACACCCGGCGGGAAGCCCGCCTCGCGGATCAGCTCGGCCAGCCGCAGCGATGAGAGCGGCGTCTGCTCGGCCGGCTTGAGGATCATCGTGTTGCCGCAGGCGAGGGCCGGCGCCAGCTTCCAGGAGGCCATCATCAGCGGGTAGTTCCAGGGGACGATCCCGGCGCAGACGCCGACCGGCTCGTGCAGGGTGTAGACGAAACGCTCGGGCGTCGAGACCGGCACGGTCTGCCCTGGGTTCTTGGTCGCGAAACCGGCGAAGTAGCGGAACATCTCCGCCGTCAGCGCCAGATCGTCACGGCGCGCGAAGGTGATCGGCTTGCCGTTGTCGAGCGTCTCCAGCAGCGCCAGCTCGTCGGCGTCGCGCTCGATCAGGTCGCCGAGCCGCCAGAGCATCCGGCCGCGCTCAGCCGGCGTCAGATTCGGCCAGGGGCCGGACTCGAACGCCCGCCGGGCCGAGATCACCGCGCGGTCGACGTCGGCGGGCCCGGCGGTGTGGACCTGCCCCAGCGACTCGCCGGTGGCGGGATCGAAGCTCTCGAGCATCTCGCCGTCGCGGGCGGCGACGAACTCGTTGTCGATGAAGAGGCCGCTTTCGCTGACCGCCGCGCTAGCCACCGGTACCCACCCTGGTGCTCTCGATGCTGGCGCCGAGGATCTCGACCGCTCTGCGCATCTGCGGCTCGGAGATCGTGAACGGAGGCGCCAGGCAGATGATGTCGTCGAGCAGGCCGCGGGTCAGCAGACCGCGCTCGCGGGCCTCGTCGGCGGCCGAGCGCCCGCGGCCGAGGGCGACCGGCCAGCGCTCCCGGGTCTCACGGTCGCGAACCAGCTCGATGCCGATCATCAGCCCCGCCTGGCGCACCTCGCCGACGTCGGGCAGATCGTTGAGCGGCTCGACCAGGCCGGCGAGCACCTGGCTCGCCTCGCACACCCGATTCAGCATGTCCTCGCGCTCGATCGCCTCGATGTTGGCGAGGGCGACCGCACAGGCGACCGGGTGACCGGAGTGGGTGAAGCCATGCATCAGGTAGCCCGGCTCGCGTTCGGGGTCGCGCAGTTCCTCCCAGAGCGGGTCGGCGACGATGACGCCGCCGAGCGGTATGTACCCGCTGGTCACGCCCTTGGCGAAGGTGATCATGTCGGGGACGACATCGTCACCCTCGACCCCGAACCAGGAGCCTGTGCGGCCGAAGCCGGTGATCACCTCGTCGGCAATCATCAGCACGCCGAACCTGTCGCAGACCTCCCGCACCCGGCGCAGATACCCAGGAGGCGGAATGATCACGCCTCCTGAACCAAAAACCGGCTCGACGACCACCGCCGCGACCCGATCGGCGCCGAGCTCTTCGATCCGGCTCGCGAGCGCCCCGCCCGTGCAGACCAGGCAGGTCTCTGGGTCGCAGGGAATCCCCGCGTCGCACCGATAGGGATAGGGCGCCGGCACCTCGACCACATCCGGCGCTTCCCGCCCGAAGTCCTCGTGGTAGGGCGCCAGCCGGGTGACCGTGGTGGTCAGGCCGGCGAGACCGTGGTAGCCGCGATCGTGCGAGATGACGATCGACTTCGAGCGCTGCCCGTTGCGGATCCAGTGCCGGCGGGCGAGCTTGATCGCGGTCTCGTTCGCCTCGCTACCGCCCGAGACGAAGAAGACGCCGTTGAGGTTGCCGGGCGCAAGATCGGCGATCCGCTCGGCCAGCTCGACGGCCGGCGGCGAGGAGACGCCGCCGAAGGTCGAGGCGTAGGCGAGCTCCGAGAGCTGCCGGGTGGCGGCGTCGATCAGGTCATCGCGGCCGTGTCCGAGGTTGACGGTCCAGAGCCCGGCCAAGCCGTCGAGCAGGCGTCGGCCGTCCTCGGTGATCAGCTCACAGCCCTCGCCGCGAACGACGACTAGCGGGCCGGACTCGGCCAGCACCGAGTGGTCGGTCAGTGGGTGGATCAGGTGAGCAAGGTCCACCTCGGCGTGATTTCGAGCGCGAGTAGGCATTTCCCCTAGCTGACGACCCGTCTCCGCGCGGAGCCCAGGGCCGCGATGGACCACACCGTACCAAATTGGACAGGTTGTCAGACCGAACTATCGTAACTACGACTGTAGAGCGGTCGTAAATACTCGGTTCTGTAGTTACAACCTGTCCATACAGTCTGTCCAGGGAGGCCCTGGCGAGCGCGCGCCGCTGGTCAGGAAGGACGGCCCAGGGGGCTGCGCGGGGCGGCCCCGGGATCGACCGAGCAGATCGCGTACCAGTGCAGAAGCGCCAGCTGGTACGACGCCTTCTCGATCTGCTCCTCGTCGGCGGAGACATCGAACGAGGAAAGCGTCGAATCGATCATCGCGTAGGCGGCCCGGACACCGAACTCGAGGTCGATGTCCTCGCGGATCAACCCGGCGGCCTGATCGGCGGAGTGAACGGCGAGGATCCACCCGACCAGCGAGTCGTCGGCAGCTTTGTTCGCCTCCTCCCAACCGGAGCCGCGCAGGTTGCGGGCGACGGCGACGATCGGCTGCAGGTCGGCGTTCTCGACCTTCCAGGAGAGCGCCTCGCGGACCATCTCCTGGATCAGCTCGAACGAGGTCTGACCCGAGCGCGCGTTTTCCCGCAGTCGCTGCGAGATCCGCGCGTAGCCCGTCATGTAGTCACTGATGATCGCCGCGAGAATGTCCTGCTTGTCGTCGAAGTTGTTGTAGACGGTGGCGCGGGCAACGTCAGCGGCCCGGGCGATGTCGCCGACCGACGTCTCGGAGAAACCGCGGCGGGCGAACAGCCTGCGGCTCGCCTCGATGATCTTCGTTCTCGCCCGAGGCTCTCCCCGGCGCGGGCGCGTCAACGGACGCCCCTGCCTGGGCGAACAAAGGACCACATAACGCGTTCGAGACTACTCCAGGCTTGCTTCATTTCCCCTCCCGGCCGGCATCAATTGGCCTCTTCAGGCAACTCGTACCAGCGCTTGCGATCTCCTACCCGCGCCCGCATCCTCCAACCGCGGCTCTTTGGAGCCGCGTGCAGCTCCTGCCGCAGGCGGCGCAGCCGGGTTGCAACCAGTTCACCAGCGCCGAAGTCAGGTAAGGCGAGTGCAAACGCCTCGCCACGCTCGGCAACCATCACCAGGGTACGCCACAAACCCCAGTCAGCGCCGACAAGCTGTGCGAGGTACGCGGAGTTGACACTGCTCTCGTCGCCGCCGAGGTCGTGATCGGCGAGGATCGCGCAGACGTCCAGTAGGTCCTTTTCGTTGGTCTCGACCACCTGCAGCTTCATCAGCAGCAGGTCGGCAAGCGGCAGGGTGGTTGGCACCGCTTCGATCCTGCTGCGGAAATCGATCGTGTGACAGAGCTTCGCCTCGTCGACGAATACATCCACCCGGCGCTCGTTGGCGGGGTCCCAGAACAGCAGTCGCCGCTGCCCGTACAGGGTGTTGAACTCACGATCGGCGGCATAGCCGAGCGCCGCCATCAGCTCGGCGAGGTCGTCGCGCGCCGAGCTGACCGTAACCAGGTCGATGTCGGCGTACTCGCGGCGCAGCGGCGGCAGAGCTGCACTCGGGCAGCTGATCGCGATCGCGACACCGCCGGCCAGGCGCACCACCACGCCTCGCTCGGCGGCGATTCTCGCAATCCGGTCCCCCTCGGCGATCGGGTCTGGCTGCGGGGACCCGCTACTCAGGTGGGATCTCCATCGCCAGTTTGTCGACGTCGACGCCCTGGCGCAAGCGCGCCCAGCGGGCGATGACGAAGGTCAACAGCGAGGCGCCGAGGATGATCGCGCAGTCGCGGAAGAAATGCCCCTTGTCGATGCCAAGTTCCGGATAGTGCATGTAGATGAAGAACATCCCGGACAGCAGCACCGCCGTCAGGGCGCCGGCGATGGCGACGACCGGGATGCCGAGGAAACGCGCGGTGGTGGCCGAGGCACGCCAGACCTCCGGCCGGCGATAGGGCAGGAGCACGGCCGAGATCCCGAGCAGGATCATCGTCACGAACTGCAGCACCACCGCCTCATAGAGGACCTTGAGAAAGCCTTCGCCGCTGCTGGTCGCCCAGTAGAGGACAAGGATGCTGACGACCACGGTGAGGCCAATCGCATAGTTGGGAGCGTGGGTCCGAGGCGAAACCCGGGCGAAGCGCGAAGGCAGAATCCCATCGAGCGCCCAAGCGAAGAAAGTGCGGACCGCGATCGTGATGTTGGGCAGGATCAGCAGCGGGTAGGCGACCGCGAAGCTGATGAACAGCCACCAGGCGAGGAAGGTGCTGCCACCGGCGATCGAGGTCAGGAACGTGTAGTAAGGCGGCGCCGCGAAGGGATAGCTTTCGGTGCCGCTGAGGGCGTTTACCGCGACGAAGAAGTCGTGGCCGAACTTCCAGAAGAAGACGATCGCGAGCAGCACCGCGATCGCGATATGGACGAAGGACGCGAGGCTCATGATCTTCATCTGGGTCGTGTCTCTGGCCCGCCGAACCTCGCCCGAGATGTAGATCGAGAGCCAGGCGTAGAGCGAAAGGCCTGCGATCGCCGCGAAGGTCGGCCAGGTGTTGTTCATGCTGAACGGGGGGTTGAGGTCGACTCCTTCCCTAGCCGCCGACTTGATCAGCGAGTGGTAGGAGTCGGATTCGCCGGTGATCGAGCCGGCAAACTGGTTGAAGCTGTGGATGAACCCGGCCTGGGTCTTGAAGAGAAGTACGAGGAGCACGGTCGCGAGGCCGAGCATCATGATCACCCAGAGCGAGTTCATGATCCGGGTCGTCCAGCGCCAGCCGCCCGCCAGCAGCGCTGCCGAGATCAGGATCACCAGGGTTCCGATCCCGAACTGCCACCACTGGTTGCTGGCGATTTCGTCGCCCGCGGTCACCAACGAGTTGTGGCCGCTGACCAAGCCGACCGCGGTCAGCGAGGGTCCGAGCGCAACGCTGACGAAGGCAAAGGCGGTGAAGGCGATCGAGAGGACGACGCCCGAGATCCAAAAGAACGAGGAGATCAGGCCGACTACAGGATGGGTCAGGCGTCCGACCAACACGTAGTCGCCGCCGCTGCGCGGAATCGCCGAGGTGAAGAGCCCGTAACAGACGCAGAGCACGATCGCGACCACGAGCGCCATCGCGAACCCCAGCCAGATCGAACCACCCGGATAGAGCCCGAGGACGAAGAAGACCGAGACGGCGAGAAGGATCGCCGTCGGCTGTCCCGCCATGTTGAAGACGAAGGTCGAGAACGGTGACACCTCCCGCACCAACCCCGTCGCCTTCCGAACGTACATGTCAGTTTTTTTATCGTCCACCCCTGCTCTCACCCCGAGACTAAGTATTGGTTGATCACCCGGTCGCGCGCAAGGTGTACCAAACAGCCGTCGAGATGACCACTGCCGTAGTCGGAACCTGGGTTGATTGCGACCGTGCGGCCGATCCTCGTAACGCCCTTGCTCTCGTGGATATGGCCGTGCAGGCTCAACAGCGGCTGCGCCTCCTCGATGATCTGGCGCACCGCCGAGCTGCCGGTCGGGACCTCGTGCGGCCGGCCGCCCTTGGTCACGTAACGCAGCTCCTCGTCGACCTCGAAGGCGGTGTCGAGGCTGCTGTCGCGGGGCGGGACGTGGATGTTGAAGATCGCGGTGCCAGGGCTCTCGAGCTGGTCGGAGAGCGCCCTGAGCCGATCGTAGATCTGGCCCTCGTCGAGCTCCCGGGGCGTTTGCCAGGGCGTCTGGTTCGAGTAGCCAAAGGAGATCATCTCGTGGGGGCCGAGCATCCGCAGCTGCTCGTCGCAGGCGTCGACCGCGGCGCCCGACGCCAGCACCGGGTCGATCGACCAGGGGTCGTCGTTGCCGGGGATCACGTAGGCCCGAACGCCTGAATCGGAAAGGCGTTCGTCGGCGATCTCGACCCAGAGCCGCAGCTCGTCGAGCAGGGCGGCCTCGAAGACCTGCTCGCGGTGGGACGGATCCGTGCGCAGGCGCTCCGCCTCCCCTTCATCGACCAGCACCGGGTACATCCCGTTGGTCGAGATCGCCGTCCGCAGCTGCTCCAGCTCCTCCTCGCCGTGGGCCTCGCGGCGTTCACCGATCACCTCGGCGACGTGGGATCCGTCCGCCCGCCGGACGATCGGCACCAGCGCCTTGCCGGTCAGGTCGCCGCCCATGACCAAGGCATCGGCCGGGTAGTGGGCGGCGGCGTTGACGAACTTCTTCCAACAGAGGCGTGAGCCGTGAACGTCACCCGCGTAGAACAGCCGCAGCGGCTGCTCCCTGGGCTTACGCCTGAACACGGTCGAGGACCTCCCTCTGCATCAGCTTGAACGCCGCCTCGGGGTCGACCGAGGCGAGCAGGCCGGCGGCGGCCAGGACGTAGCCGCGATCGAGGGCGATCTCCGGCGCCCGCGGCGCCAGTGAGCGCGGCGAGCGCCGGTCCAGCCCAGCGCGCAGCACCTCCTCCCCGCCCTCGCCGTGGGCGAAGACGCCGCCGGTGCCGAGCAGGTGGTTGACCTCGCGCAGGTCGGGGCCGTCGCGGACCAGCGTCGGCGGCCCCTTCTCGCTTCGGGTCAGCAGCATCGTGCCGCAGTGGCGGTCGAGCGCGTGAGCGACGCAAGCGGTCGCCAGCAGGCGATCGAAGCGCGCCTCGCCAGCCTCCTCGGCGACCCAATCTGGCCGTGCGGCCCGCTCGGCCGCGGCGCGCTTGATTCCGCTCCCCCCCAGCCGCCCCTTCAGCCAGGGCAGGTCGACGCTGACGACGCCCGGTGCCCCGGCCCGCAGGCCGAGGTCGCCCTCGACCGTGCGCAGCGTGTCCGGGGCCGGCAGCAGCGGCCCCTCGATGCCGGGGGTCGCCGGCTGCGCGGCCCGGTCGGAGTGGACGTCCGTGGTGGCGCCGCCGACGTCGACGACGATCGTGTCGCCCGCGCCCCCGCGCCCGCCCGGTCCCCGGGACAGCAGCCGCGTCGCCGTCAGCACCGCCTCGGGCGTCGGCATCGCCACCATCCGCGCGAACTCCGGACTCGCGCTCAGTCCCTTGCCGCCGATCACGTGATCGAGGAAAGCGGCGCCGATCGCGGCGCGGGCGGACTCGATCTCGAGCACACCGAGCCGCGGCATCACGTTGGCGGCGACGGTCGCCGCGATTCCCGCCTGCTCGAGGATCGCGGCGACCTGCTCGGCGACGGCGGCGTTGCAGGCGACGATCACCCGGGCGTCGAGACCGTGGGCCGCGAGCCGGTGCGCATTCTCCATCACCAGCTCGCGCTGGCCGCCGTCGGTCCCGCCGGCGAAGAGGACGATCTCCGGCGCGGCCGCATCGAGCTGGCCAAGCTGCGCCGGTCCGAGCTCGCCGGCGAGCACCGCCCTGACCCGGGCGCCCGCGTTCAGGGCGGCCTGGTTGGCGGCCGCCGCGGTGAGATCGGCGACCAGCCCGATCGCCGCCACCCGCAGGCCGCCGCCGGCGCTGGAGGCGGCGATCGCGCGCTCGACCGCGACCGGCTCGGGGAGCTGGGCCTGGGCCGCCCTCAGGGCCGCCGCGTAGCCGTCGATCAGGTCGGTGGTGGTCGTCGTCGGCGCCTCGGCCGCGGCCAGCAGCTGCCCCTGCGAGCGCTCGACCAGGCGGACCTTGGTGTAGGTGCTGCCGAAATCGGCGAGGGCGAGGACCGGCAAGAGAGGCCTCAGGCCGGAACGCCGCCGCCCCGACGCGCGATCAGCGCCTCGACCAGACGGTCGATCGTCCCCGGCGTCTCGATCCCGGTCGCGTTGAGGTCGGCGCGGACGTCGATCGGGATCTCGGAGCCGTCGACGTCCTCGTTCAGCACCCCGCCCATGAAGACCGGGACCCGCCGCGACTGCGCCTGGCCCAGCTCCTGCACCAAGCGCTGGCCGAAGGAGCGGGCGACGCCGTTGTGGGTGGTGATGACGACGGCGTCGGCGTCGGTCTCGATCACCGCCTTGACGATGTCCTCGGGGTCGCGGTTGATGCCGAAATCGATCACCTCGGCACCGACCGCCGCAAGCGCCGAGGCGAGCAGGAACTCGGCGAACTCGTGGACGTCGGTCGAGGTGACGAGCACCCGCATCCCCCGGATCGCCTCCTCCTGGCCACGCCCGCGCAGCTCCTCGAGGAGGCGTTCGCGCTCGGCCATCGTGCTCTTGACGAGGTCGGTCTGCAGGACCGGGCGCCGGCCGCGCGGGAACGCCTCGTCGGGCTCGCCGGCGCCGAACAGCTCCTCGCAGCGGTTGGAACCGAGCCGTTTGAGGACTAGCAGCAGCTGGGCCGGGTCGCGGACGTCGATGCCGGCGCCGGCCAGGCCGCTGACCGCGGCGTCGAAGAAGCGCCGGCCGCCGGCCACGAGCTCGTCGCGCATCGCCTCGATCCGCGCCCATTCGACGACCGGGTCGACGAGGGGCACGTAGTCGTCGAGCCGGCGGCTGATCGTCTGCACCGTTGCCACCTCCTGCCAGGTGGGGATCCGCTCGGTCTCGGTCACCGGCACCGCGATCGGGGCGCCGCCGAGGCGGTAGCGGCTCTCGACCAGCTTCATGAAGAGGACGTCGGTGTTGAGCACCGCCATGTTGGCGTCGAAGTCCGGCGTGTTGCCGATCGTGTCGCCCTGGACGTAGCCGGCCGGCACTTCGTCCGGGTTGACGGCGTGCAGGGCGAGCGTCACCGCCGACTTGATCGCCGGGTCCTGGGTGAGGCCGCCCCAGGAGCAGGAGTAGGCGGCGCCGATCAGCTCTTCGCTGATGTAGCGCTCGAGCATGCCCCAGCCGACGTAGTTGGCGTAGTCGTGGAAGACGCCCGGGTAGCCGTCCTCGAGGTAGGAGTCGAAGCAGACCCCCTCCGCTTTGAAGGCCGCGAGCAGGCCGGCGCCCTTCAGCATCGCCAACGTCTGGTTCACATCGTCGTCCCAGTAGGGCCAGCGCCAGGTGTACTGGGAGAGGACGCCGATGTGGGTGATCCCGACCCGGAGCGCGTCGAGCGCGTTGTCGACCGAGCCGGGGCCGCCGATCATGTTGTCCGCCGCCTCGGGCTGGATCGGCACCGTGTGGGCGAGGTCCCACCAGTCCTGGTCGCTCCACAGCGCCGGGCCGGTCTCCTGCGGGGCCTGCGCGCGCTTGTCCTTGGGCAGCCCCATCCGCCGCTCGGCGATCAGGTTGAAGCGGTCGGGCGGGCGGACGCCGCGGGACAGCGCGTCCTCGTAGATCAGGCCGAGCGCCTCGCGGGTGTCGGCCCAGGTCGCGAGGCCGATGTTCATGCAGGTGCAGGTGAAGCCCTCGCCGCGCGCCCGTTCGCGCCACTCGCGCTCGGAGCCGACGCCGTTGGCCTCGCAGAAGAGCGAGCGGGCGCGCTCGACGCCGCCGGCGAGGGCACGGCCCTCGGCGACGGCCTCGCGGCCGTCGGGCAGGTCGGGCGGCAGCAGCGCCCCTAGGTCGACGTCGAGATCAGCCATCGAGGATCCACCCCCCGCTCACCTCGAGCACCTGCCCGGTCGTGTAGCCGCCGCCGTCGGAGGCGAGGTAGAGAACCGTTTCAGCGATCTCCTCGGGCCGCCCCATCCGCCCCAGCGGCGTCATCGCCAGCGCCTCGTCGACGTGCTCCTGCGGGATCTCCCAGTCGTCCTCCCAGTTGGCGGCGATCGGGCCGGGAGCGACGGCGTTGACCCGGACCTCGGGCGCGAGGTCGCGGGCGAGCGCCGAGGTGAAGGCGCGGACGCCGCCCTTGGCGGCGCAGTAGGTGACGGCGACCGAGTTGACGACGTTCTCCTGGTCGATGCCGTTGCCGTAGGAGCCGGAGAAGTTGACGATCGCGCCGTTGCCGGTCGCGCGCAGGTGGGGCGCCGCCGCCCGGCAGACGCGGAAGCTGCCGAGCAGGTCGACGTCGAGCAGCTGAGCGAAGGCGCCCGCGTCGGAGGCGTCGAAGCGGACGGCGTCGGCCGGGTCGATGCGCCCGGCGGCGTTGACGACGACGTCGATCCGGCCGTGGCGCCCGACGACATCGGCGACGAAGGCGGCGACGGAGTCCTCGTCGGTCAGCTCGAGCCGGGCGGTATGCCCCTGGGAGCCGGCCGCCTCGATCTCGGCGAGCGCCGCCTTCGCCGAGTCCTCGGAGCCGTGGTAGCCGAGCACAACGGTCGCGCCCTCGCGGCCCAGGGCGCGGGCGACGGCGCCGCCGAGCGCCCCGCCGGCCCCGGTGACGATCGCAACCCTGCCGGCGAACCGCTTGCCATCGTTCCATTGCGCCATCCCACACTCAACTTTCGCACTTAAGTCAACGACTCGCCTCGTAAAAGTGGACACTGTGTTTGACGTGGGGCGTGATGTACTGGCGCGGTGATCGGCGAGCGCGAGATCGACGGTGTGTCCTGCCTGACGCTTGCCAGCACCGCAGCGGGCGGCATCGAGATCGCCTTCGCGCCCGGCGCCGGGATGATCGGCTGCTCGCTCCGCCACCGCGGCGAGGAGCTGCTCGGCCAGCGCAGCGGCCTGGGGCGCTACGCCGAGGCGGGCAGGACGATGGGGATCCCGCTGCTCTACCCGTGGGCGAACCGGCTCGGGGGCCGGCGCTTCGAGGTCGCCGGGGCCGAGGTCGATCTTGGCCTGCCCGGGCTGCGCTTCTCGACCGATGGCGCCGGGCTGCCGATGCACGGCCTGCTCGCCGGCGCCGGCGGCTGGCAGGTCGAGCGCCACGAGGCGGGCGACGACGGCGGCATCCTCTCCGCGCGCTTCGACTTCGCTGCCCAGCCGCTGCTGCTCGAAGCCTTCCCCTTCCCGCACGAGCTGCGGCTCGAGGCCGAGCTCGACGCCGCCGAGCTGACGATTGCGACGAGCGTCCGGCCGAGCGACGCGGCGAGCGTCCCCGTCGCCTTCGGCTTCCACCCCTACCTGCAGCTGCCGGGAGTCCCGCGCGAGCAGTGGGAGGTCGTGATCCCGGTCCGGGAGCGGCTCCTGCTCGACGATCGGATGCTGCCCACGGGCGAGACCGCGTCGGCTGCGATCGAGCCCGGCCCGCTCGGCGAGCGGGCCTTCGACGACGCCTTCCGGGCACCATCCGGAGGCGAGCCGTTCGTCCTCGCCGGCGGCGGCCGGCGGCTCGAGCTGCGCTTCGTCGAGGGCTATCCCTTCGCCCAGGTCTACGCACCCGCCGACGACGAGGTGATCGCCTTCGAGCCGATGACCGCCCCCACCGACGCCCTGCGCAGCGGCCGCGATCTGCCTTTCGTCTCTCCCGGAGCCGAATTCACGACCCGTTTCACGCTGACGATCAAAGCAGGGCGGGCCCGCCGGTGAACAGACAAGGAGCAAGCCAGGACTCAAGTACCGGGTCGGAGCTGCCGAGTGGGCGACTGGGTACATGAGACGACCGCTCGCACTGATCGCCGCGATCACCGTCCTGATCGCCATCTCGCTCGGCCTCGCCGCCTGTGGCGGCTCCTCGTCGAGCGGCCGTGAGGACGGCACGCTGCGGGTCACCTACGGCTCGTTCCCGGAACACCTCGATCCGGCCCTCGCTTACGACACCGAAGGCTTCACGGCGATGTACAACACCTACATTCCGCTGCTGACGTACGCCCACGCCAACGGTGAGGCCGGCAGCCGCGTCGTCCCCGGCCTGGCCAAAGCGCTGCCGGAAATCAGCGCCGACGGCAAGACCTACACGCTCTTCCTCCGCAAGGGGCTCGAGTACTCCGACGGCACCCCGGTCCGCGCCTCTGACTTCACCTTTTCGGTCGAACGGATGCTCCGGCTCAACTCGCCGGGCTCCTTCTTCTACACCGAAATCGTCGGCGCCGAAAAGTTCCTCGAAACGAAGCAGGGCGGGATCCCGGGGATCGAAACCGACGACAAGAGCGGCGAAATCGTCATCCACCTGAACGAACCGCGCGGCACCTTCATCAATGAGCTCGGACTGCTGTTCGTCGCCCTGCTGCCACCGACGACTCCGATCGAAGACATGACGCCGGACCCGGCGCCGGCTACCGGGCCATACGTGATCACCAAGTCCCAGCCCGGACGCGGCTGGGAATACGAGCGCAACCCGCAATGGGCGAAGAACAACGCGAAGTTAATGCCGGAACTGCCGAGCGGCCACGTCGACAAGATCGAGGTCACCGTGGTCCGCAATCCCTCGACCCAGGTGAACGACATCGAACAGGGCCGCTATGACCTGATGCAAAACCCGCCGCCCGCCGACCGGATCGCCGAAGTGCGCGAAAAGTACGAGGGCACCCAGTTCCGGGTCGAGCCGCAGATCAACACCTACTACTTCTGGATGAACACCCAGCAGCCCCCGTTCGACGATCCGAACGTCCGCCGCGCGGTCAACTACGCGGTCGACCCGGCGGCCCTGGAACGGATCTACGCCGGCCAGATGAAGCCGAGCCAGCAGATCCTGCCGCCGGGGATGCCGGGCTACAAGCGATTCGAGCTCTACCCCCACAACATGGCGAAGGCAAAGGAAATGATCGCCACGGCCGACCCGGGCGACCGCCAGATCACGGTCTGGACCGATACCGAAAGCCCCAACGACGAAGCGGGCGAATACTACGAGGGCGTGCTGAAGGAACTCGGCTTCGAGACGAAGCTGAAGATCGTCAGTCCGGACAACTACTTCACCCTGGTCGGCAACACCTCGACCCCGGACCTCGACACGGGCTGGGGCAACTGGTCCGAGGACTACCCCCACCCCAACGACTTCTTTCAGCCGCTGCTCGATGGCGAAAGCATCGCCCCCACCAACAACACCAACTGGCCGCAGATCGACGTTCCCGCCCTGAACGCGAAGATCGACCAGTTGCGGACCGAACCGCTGGGGTCCAAGCAGGAAGCCGAATACGCGGCCTTGGACAAGAGCTACATGGAAGAAGCCCCCTGGGCGCCCTACGGCAACCTCTCGGTCGCCACCTTCGTCGCCAGCGACATCGATCTCGACAAGGTGATCTTCAACCCGACCTTCGGCCAGGACCTGACCAGCTTCCAGTTCAAGTAGGCGGGCGGCGGCTCAGTCGCCCCCCAGCTCCCTCAGCTTGGAGCGGGCGTCCTCCGCCAATTTCGGGACGTGGCCGTTGGCGACGATCCGGTACTCCTCCCGGGCCTCGGCGGTGCGATCCAGGCCTTCGAGCAGCCTGGCCCGTTCCATCCGGCCGACGGGGCTGTACAGGGGATGCGCGCTTGCCGCGGCCCTTTCGAAGGAAGCCATCGCGCCCCCCGTGTCCCCGGTCTGCTCGCAGAGCCTGCCGAGATGGCAGGCAGCGTGTGCGACGGGACCCTCGACGTCCTCGCGAAGTACCCCTTCGAGGTAGCCGATCGCCTTCTCCGCCCGACCTTCCCGCTCGTACGACAGACCGAGCTTCAGGCCGCCCAGCGCACGGGCACCCGGATCGTCGCTGTCGAGCGCGCGTTCGTACGCCGCCCGTGCTTCGTCCAGATCTTCCAATTCCTCGAGCACTTCGCCGAGCCGCGCGGCGGCGGTTGCGCTGGCGGCCTCCTCATCGCTCTGCTCAGCCTGCCTGTAAGCGTCGACCGCCTCCGTCGGTCTGTGGCTGCGGCGCAGGAGGCCCCCAAGAGCACCCGCCGCCGGACCCTCCACCGCAGGGAAGCCGACGTCTCGGGCCTGCTGTAGAGCTTCAATCGCGCTGTCGGTGTCACCCAGGGTGCGATAGAGGATGCCCAGGTTCATGCCCCCGTTCGCTCGAGCTTCGAGATCCTCGCTCTCGATGCCCCGCGTGTAGGCCGCGATCGCGTCGTCGATGCGATCGACCGCCTCGTAGAGAGTGCCCAGGTTCACCGCCAGCCGCGCCCGCATGGGTTCGCGCTCGCGTTGCTCGGCAAACTCGTAGTGAGGAATCGCGCGCAGGGGTTCCTTCCTATCCATGAACAGTTCCGCGAGCCGGCCGCTGGCCTCCGTCTCGCCCTCTGGGAAGCCCGTCTCGATCACTCCTTCGAACGCGGCTATCGCGCCCTCGATGTCTCCCATGTCTGCATAGATCACACCGAGGTTCAATCCGCCCATCGCCGTGGCTTCGGGATCCCGGCTCTCGAATCCGCGTCGATACGCCGCGATCGCCTCGTCGCGCTTGCCTTCGTCGAAGTAAATCGATCCCAGGTTCACCGCCGCCCTTGCCCTCGCCTCGTCGTTGGGGCCTTCTTCGGCGAGCAGGTAGGAATCGATTGCCTTGCGGTCGTCCCCCTCCTCTCGGTAAAGGGCAGCCAGGTTGTACATCGCCCTTTGGGCATACAGGGCGTGACCCGTGCTCCACACCTGTTCGTAGGCCTCGATCGCTGCGGCGATATCACCCTGGTCATGCTGGATCGCGGCGATGTTGAAAGCCCCGATGGCGATCGCGTCGGGGTCGTCCCCGGCGACCGCTCGGCGGAACGCCGAGTTCGACTCGGTGATCCGCTCGGCCGCACGCGCCGTCGTCCCGATCGCGACCAGCTCCATCGGCGTGGCGGACTCGACCGCCACCTCCCAGATGCCATTGGGAACCTGGCGCGGTCGGGCCTTCCTGGCCCCCTGATCGAGGTCGACGAGGACATCGTCGATCGACCACTGCCCGGGCCGCTCTTCGCTCAGCAGCCGCAGGTCGGCCTGGCCGTCGACGCTCGTGTTCGCCCACTCCCAGCCGTGAGCAACCGCGGCCTCCGTGCGGGCAGCCCCGTGAGCGTCCTCGAGCGCCGCCGCAGCGACCACCAGCTCCGTCGAAAACGGTCCTTCGAGACCCACCCGGCGCAGATCGACGACCGCCCTGGCGAGCGTCAGCCCGATTGGATCGGCCTGGGAATCGAGGTAACGACCGCGAAGGGTGTCGAGCCGCGTCAGCGCCGCTCCGATGCCGTGCGTCAGGTCCAGCTGCTCGTATAGGCGACCTGGATCCGTGCCAGCCCGAAGCGGAGTGTCCGCCGTCAGCGAGATCGCCTCGCGCGAAAGCCGTTCGACCAACACCGAGTCCGCCGAGTAGGAATCGGCCGGGCCCCCGACGCGGAGCGCGTCGAGCTCCTGCCGGCGAATGGTCGCGACGAAGAGGAACCGCGGCTTTCCGGTGCCGCCCACCTCGAGGTGCCGGCGGTTCAGGGCGCCGGAGACCAGGTAACGCTCGACGTTGTCCAGCCAGACGATGACGGGGCTGGCGTCCCCGGCGAAGTAGGAAGCCGACCGGAGCAGATCGTCCAGGCAACCTGGCTCTTTCGGGTCGGGTACGACCAGAGGTGAATCGGGGCACTGGCGTACCACCCCCTCATAGAGCATCCGGGTCTTCCCCGCCGCCGCCGGACCGGCGATGGCCACGATCTGCCGTGAACCGTCAGCGAGCATTTCATCCAGTTCGTCATCCAGTCCCTCGAACGGAGCGTAGGGGGCGTCCGGGCTGCGGCTCAGTCGCTCAGCCACCGTCGAGCGTCGGGCGCCGAGCTCGGTCGCGGTCCAGTCGCTCACCGCCCGCGGTTCGACCAAGAGGTGGCTCGGAGCCGGTGGGGCACCGAGCCAGCCACGGACCCGTTCCACGAATTCGCCCGCCGCGTTTTGGGCGACCAGGACCAACGCACCAAGGACGACCGCGACAAGGACGGCGACCACCGCAATCGGTCCAATCACGAGAACGGCGATCAACAGTGCGATGAGAGCAGCGCACAGCGCCGCCCACCGTATGCGCCTCGCCCGCTTCACACACCAAGCCTATGCACCAGGGCGCTGGCCGTTGGGGATTTCCAGGACCCTCGCGATCAGCTCACCGGGATCGAGGTCGTATGCCTCTGGCACCCCCTGGCCCTGGGCTACGACGATCAGGTCGGCGTGGGCCACCGCGCGCTCTCGCCGCAGGCGGCCACTGTCCGCCACCGCCCCCTCCCACCGTTGCTCAACTCTTCCAAGCTCGCGAGCCAGCGTTGCGCGACCAAGGTGCTCAAGCTCGCGCTCCATGCCCAACGCCTCGACCAGCCGCCTCCGCTCGGCCTCGAGTTCACGCCGGACGTCCCACTCCGCCTGCAGGAGCTGATCAGCGCGCGCGAACCGCTGCGCGGCGATCAACACGTCCCCGCTCGAACCGGCGGGCCGGTCTCCAGCGGTGACCAGCGAGCCGACGCCGGTCACGCCAGCGGCAACCACCGGCGCGCCGAAGAACCACTCCGGTGAGATCGAGCCGGTCAGCACCAAGGTCGTGACGACCGTCGTCAGGAGGGCGCTGCCGGCAGCCGCGACCCAGAAATGCGGGAAGAGCCGCTCGTCGAGCGTCACAGGGCGTGGGCCAGCTCGAGGAAGAAAAGGATGAGTGCCGGCGGGGTCGACCAAAGACCGCCGATCGCGACTCCCATGTCCGCCGCGTCGCCCACGTCACGCTGCAGGATCAACGCGACGCCGGCCAGCAGCCCGCTGGTCACCGCGATCACGCCCCCGACCACGGCAAACGAATCGAGCGCGGCGTGCAGCAGGATCACGGTGCAAGTTTATGAACAAGTCCACTCACGTACCAGCGACGGACGATCACGAAGTGCCGCACGATGCCGAGACCGAGAAGCCCCGAAAAGCGGTGACCGATCACGACCGGTCGCTCATATGGGGCGGGCTGGACTCGAACCAGCGACCGACGGATTTCGGGACCAAGTTTCGTCGAGGCGATCACGGCGCAGTGGTGACTAGACGCCTCGTCCGCCTCGCCGTCGAATGAACATTGCTTCAGGAAGTCGTCCATAGCGCTCGTCATTGACAAAACGCCTGGACGGCGACGCCAGCAGAAGTATCAACCCGATCACCTCAGGCGGAAACAGCCACAAGGCCCGGGACGAGCGGGAATGAGAAGTGTGCCAACCACACCAAAAACAACGGCAATCTGCCAGAAGACCTTGATTCCCCGAAGGACAAAAAAGGCAAATAGACCAGACGTGAAGACGAAGAACCACCCGACCGGCCCGCCCTGGGTTACGGCCTCGGCTATCGACCCTCCAACCCAGAACACAGCCCAGACGCGCAGAGAAATGGGGCTATCGCCGACAGTTGCCACTCGGCTACCGAGAACCCTCTGGTGGCGGAATCCCCAACTGCGACAAATTGCGCGAGCCAGCGGATAGTGAATCTCGCGATGACGGGGCACCGAGGTCGAGCGCTCCGCATCCATACCCCAGTAGCTGTGCCTACCGCCCTCACGGAGCATTCGCGCTCCGTGCTTCTTCAGGTGCCGCTCAAGGTCGCGACGCTTCACGCCGCAACGATATTGAGCGACTCGCTTCCGACCGACTTACCCTGTGGCTCGTGCTCGGCCGCGCGCAGCTCAAGCATTCCAGCTAGCGCGTCCAACGCCATCTCTCGGGCCTCCTCCTTCGTCCGGCCCTGGCTGAGCACGCCGGGAACCTCGGGGATCGAGGAGAAGATCCAGCCGTCGCCTCCCTCCTCATAGAGGATCGTGAGATGCAGAGGGTCGCTCATAGAACCGAGTGTAGCGGTCGATCCCGCGACCATTTCGGGACCAAGTTTAGAATTGACCAAATCGGCATCGTGAAAAAGATGCCAATTTGCAGGCACTTATATGGGGCGGGCTGGACTCGAACCAGCGACCGACGGATTATGAGTCCGCTGCTCTAACCAACTGAGCTACCGCCCCGGATGCGAGCGAGCCTAGCGCGCCTCAGGCGCTGAACAGCTGCGCCAGGGAGCGGCCGACGTCGGGGGGCTCTTCCTCGCCCTTGGCCGCGGCCGCGGCGCCCTCGGCGAGGGCCTTGGCGGCGTCGGCGATCTGGTGGTCGCGGCCGCCGCGGATGACGCCGGTCTTCTTCGCTTCGGCGAGGTCGGACTCCATCAGGCCGGCCAGCTCGGCGAGGCGGCGGAGGCCGACGACGCCGGCGGTGCCGCGCAGGGCGTGGGCTTCGGCGCGCATCGTCTCGAAGTCGGTGGTCGCGGTGGCGAGGCCGGCGGAGATCACGTCGCAGCGGCGACGGGCCTCTTCGGCGAAGGACTCGAGCAGCTCGGTGTTGTCGGCGGCGGCGTTGTCGCTCATTCGGCGATCACCTTTTCGGCAACTTCGTCCATCAATTCAAGTCCGAACGCACCCTCGATCGCGGAGCTGACAACGCCCTTGCGGTTGACCGCAAACAGCCAGGGCTCGCTCGGCAGGTGGAATCTACGCACCTGGGGCCGGACGCCCTGGCCTGGGTCGTTCTCGTTGTAGATCTCCATGTGGATGAAGGCTGCCTCGTTTCCGTATTCCTGCTGGGCTTGCTGGGCGACGTCGACGACGGGGCCGCAGACCCGACTCTGGCAGAACTGAGGGGTCGCAAACAAGAGCAGGATCGGTTCTTTTCCTAGTGCTTCCGCGTAGTCAACCTTGTTCAGGGTGTCCGGGGGAACCCGGGTCGTGATCTTCGATAGGTCCCCCCCAACCTCCTCCGCGGTCGGCGTGTGGATCAGCGGCGCCGGTTCGCCGGGCCGCGGCACGGCGCTGTATTCGCCGACGTGGGCGCTCGGCAGCAGGGTCGCGGTCAGTTCATCGCCTTCGCGGATCAGCGCCGCCATCCGCCATTCTCCGTTCTCGGGGAACGGCACCTGGGCGGAGTAGACGACGCGGGCGACGTCGGGGTCGTCGACCGTCGTCCTCGCCTCGAAGGCCGGCTTCGTCTCCAGGGTTTCGATCTTCGCCGGGAACGGCCCGATCGCTTCCTCTTCCAGCGCCTGCGCCTGCGCCCTGCCGGCGAGGCCCTTGTTGCCCAGCTTTGCCCTGGCGCCGGCCTTGGGCTGCGGCACCCGCGCGTAATAGATCGCCACTTCGGCGTCGGAGACGGGCGGGCCCTTGCGTTCGGCGACGCCGAACGGGTAGCGGTTCCCGCCGGGGTAGAAGACCTGCGCGGCGGGGGTGACGACCAGTTCGGAGTGGGCGTCGGCCATCTTCACCAGTTCTTCGAGCGAGCGCCCAAACGGCTTCGGGAACTCGTCTCCGGCCGGGGCCGGCCGGCTCGGGGCGGGCTTGGCCGCCGCGGTCGAGTCGCCCCCGTCCCCGCCGCCTCCACAACCGGAGAGCAGGGCCGCGGCCGCGAGCAGGCAGGCGCTGGCGAGGGCGAAGCGGGCGGCGCGCATCGCGGCCATGTTATTCAGACGAACAGGCACGGGAATTCCCCTTCAACGACATTTCTGAGCGGCCGATAGGGTGGCTGCCGACTGCGAACGACGAGGAGGGGGACATGGCGGACCGTGCGGCAATCGTGACCGGGGGATCGGGGGGCATCGGCCTGGCGATCGCCCGCGCCCTCGGCGAAGAGGGCTACGCGCTGACGCTCTCGGCGCGACGGCCGGAGAAACTCGAGCAGGCTGTGGCGGGTATGCGCGACGATGGCTTCGAGCTGCAGACCGTGCCCGCCAACGTCGCCGAGGAGGAGGAGTTGGTCGCCGTCTTCGATGCCCACAGGGAGAAGTACGGCCGCCTCGACGCCCTCGTCAACAACGCCGGGATCGGGATCGGCGCCCTGATGGACCAGACCCAGTCCAAGCACCTCGACATGCAGCTGGCGATCAACCTGCGCTCGGTCGTGATCGGCACCCGTGAGGGCCTGCCGCCGCTGCGCGAGGCCGGCGCCGAGCACGGCAAGGCGCTGCTGCTCAACACCGCCTCGATCGCCGGCAAAGGGGGCCAGGCCTTCCTCTCGGTCTACGGCGCGACCAAGGCCGCGGTGATCAACTTCACCCAGGCGACCGCGCGCGAAACGAACGGCCAAGGGATCCAGTGCACCGCCCTCGCACCCGGCTTCGTCGATACCGCGATGACCGACTTCATCAAGAGCGAGGTCGGGGCGGAGAAGATGATCCAGCCCTCGGACATCGGCGAGGCGGTCCGCTTCCTGCTCCGCGTCTCCCCCAACTGCCACATCCCGGAGATCGTCTTCAACCGGCCAGGAGAGGGTCCAGACGCTCCCTGAGCATCCTGCGGTGTCACTGCGTATCTTGGTCGCCGCCTTCGGCGACGCGGGGCACGCGTTCCCGGCGATCGCGCTCGGCCGGGCGCTGGCGGCGCGCGGGCACGAGGTCATCGTCGAGACCTGGGAGGAACGGCGGGCCGCGGTCGAGGGCGCCGGGCTCGGCTTCGCCGCGGCCGAGGAATACCGGATGTTCCCCCCGCCCGAGCCCGACTCCGACGACGGCCGCCACGCCGCCGAGGCGGCCCGGGCGCTGCTGCCGCTGCTGGAGGAGATGCGGCCGCACGTCGCCGTCAGCGACATCCTCACCCTGGCGCCGGCGCTGGCGGCGGAGCGCGCCGGGGTGCCGCTGGCGACCCTGATCCCCCACATCTACCCGGTGGTCGAGCCGGGCCTGCCGTTCTTCGCGATCGGCCTGCGGGCGCCGCGCACGCCGCTCGGGCGGGCCGGCTGGAAAGCAGCACAACGGGCCCTGCGCGTCGGCCTCGAGCACGGCCGCCGCGACCTCAATCAGCAGCGCCAACGGCTCGGGCTGCCGGCGGTCGAGCGCTTCCACGGCGGCATCAGCCCCGACCTGGCGCTGATCGCGACCTATCCCCAGCTCGAGTACCCGCGGCAATGGCCGCCGGGGGTCGAGGTGACCGGGCCGATGCTCTTCGAGCAGCCCTACCCCGATGTCGAGCTGCCGCGGGGCGAGGCGCCGCTGGTCCTCGTTGCCCCGAGCACCGCCCACGACTCCGACAACCGGCTGGTCCGCACGGCGCTGACGGCACTCGCCGACGAGCCGGTGCGGGTTGTGGCGACGACCAACCGGGTCCGCCCCCAGCGCCCGATCGCGGTGCCGCCGAACGCCGTCCTCGTCGACTGGCTCAGCTACAGCCAGCTGATGCCGGCGGCCTCTCTGGTCATTTCCCACGGCGGCCACGGGACCGTGGCCCGCGCCCTCGGCGCCGGTACCCCGGTCCTCGTCTGCCCGATCACCGGCGACATGAGCGAGACCGCGATGCGGGTCGACCGGGCCGGCTGCGGGATCTCGCTGCCCTGGCGCCTGTGCCGGCCGGCGCCGCTGCGCTGGGCGGTCCGGCGCATCCTCGGCGAGCGCTCGTTCGCCGACCGTGCGGACGATATCGCCGCCTGGGGGCGGCAGAACGACGGCGCGGTGCGCGGCGCCGAGCTGGTCGAGGAGCTGGCTGCCGCGAAGAAGCTCCGGGGGTGGGACTCGAACCCACAACCCTTCGATTAACAGTCGAATGCTCTGCCGATTGAGCTACCCCGGACCGGAGGTCCGGCTCTCCCGGACCGCTCGGAATTTACCGACTCGGCGCCCGGACCGCAGAGTTCAGGACTCGACCCGCTGCGCGTGGGCGATTCGTTCCACCAGCGCCGCCCGCTCGCGGCTGAGGGCCGCCCGGCGCTCGTAGTCGCCGCGCTCGCCGGCAGCGGCGATCTCGCCCTCGATCCGGCGCTGCTCGAGCAGCAGGAAGTTCAGCTCCATCGCCTCCTCGGAGGCCGGTTCGTCGCGCGAGAGCATCACCAGCTCGGTGACGAGGCCGGCCAGCTCGCGGTCCTCTGGCAGGTTCGAGGCCGGGTCGTCGGGGTGCTGGCGGAGATAGGCAGCGGCGCGTACCCCGGTGGCCGAGAGGTGGGCGTCGGTGAGGCGGGCAAGGTACTCCGCCCCCTCGTCGGGCATCGCGATCACCATCGCCAGCAGCGCCCGCTCGCGGCGCTCGCGCGAGGTCAGCTGGGTGGATGGCGCCGGCATCTCGGCCGCGGCCGGGCCGGAGCCACGAGCCGCCATCGTCCTCGCGGGCTCGCTCGCCGCCTCGGGTCCGCCGCTCGGGGGCGTCGCCGCGACCAGCCGTCCCATCACGGTGGCCGGTTCGAAGTCGAGTCGCTCGGCGACCCGCCGCACGAGGTCGTCGCGAAGCGCCGACTCGCCGAGCCCGGCGAGGACCGGCGCCACCTCGGCCAGAGCCCGGTCGCGCTCGACGGGCGAGCTGACGTCGGTGCGGGCAAGCACCAGCCCGACCTGGAAGGAGCTCAGCTCCTGGGCCGCCTCGATCAGCTCGCGGAAGCGCTCGGCGCCACCCTCCTCGGCCATCATCTCGGCCGGGTCGACGCCCGCCGGCATCGCCGCCACCCGCAGCCTCATCTTGCGCCCGGCGGCGACCCGCTGCGCCCGCAGCATCGCCTCCTGGCCGGCCGAGTCGGCGTCGAGCGCCAGCACCACCTCGTCGACCATCCCCGAGAGCGTCGCCACCTGCTCGCCGGTGATCGCCGTCCCCATTACCCCGACCGCCTCCTCGACTCCGGCCTGGCGCAGGGCAAGGACGTCGGTGTAGCCCTCGACGACGACCGCGCGGCCGGTTTTGGCGATCGCCGCTTTCGCCAGGTCGACGCCGTAGAGCATCTGGCTCTTGTGGAAGAAGTCGGTCTCGGCGGTGTTGACGTACTTGGCGCCCTGGTCGGAGCGCATCGCACGGCCGCCGAAGCCGAGGGTGCGGCCGCGGCGGTCGCGGATCGGGAACATGATCCGCGAGCGGAAGCGGTCGTACTCGCCACCCGAGCGGCCGCGCTGGACGAGGCCGACGCCGCGCAGCTCGGCGACGCCGAAGCCGGCCTGCTGGCCGCGGACGAGGATCTTGTCCCAGGCGCTGGGGGCGAAGCCGACGCCGAAGGCGCGCAGGACCTCCTCCCCCAGCCCGCGCTCGGCCAGGTACTCGCGCGCCTTGGCCGCCTCCTCGGACTCCCAGAGGTAGTTGGCGTAGTAGGCGGCGGTCCGCTCCAGCAGCTGCTCGAGGCGGCGGCGCTGCTGGCGGCGCGCCTCCGCCCGCGGGTCCTCTTTCTCGCGCTCGAGCTCGACCCCGTAGCGGTCGGCGAGCAGCTCGACCGCCTCGGCGAAGCCGAGCCCCTCCTTCTCCTCGACGAACTTGATCACGTCGCCGCCGACCCCGCAGCCGAAACAGTGATAGAGACGCTCCTGGGCGTCGACCGAGAACGACGGCGTGCGCTCCTCGTGGAACGGGCAGAGGCCGACCCAGCGGGCGCCCTGGCGGCGCAGGTCGGTGTGGGCGGAGATCACCTCGACGATGTCCGCCGTCTGCTTGACCCGTTCCAGGCTCTCCGGCGAGATCAGCGCCATCGGTGCATCCTCCCTGGCGCGCTCAAAACCGCGACTCCTCAGGGACCGTCAGCTCGGTGAACTTGGCGATGCAGTAGCGGTCGGTCATCCCGGCGATGTAGTCGGCGACCCGCTGGCAGTCGCTCGCCCCGGCCTCGTAGGCGGGGACCTCCTCGGGGTGCTCGAGGTAGTGGTCGAAGAGGCCGCGCATCGCCCGTTCGACCCGCCCGTGCTCGCGGCGGGCATCGGGGCCGAGGTAGACGCGGTCGAACATGAACTTGCGCAGGCGCAGCATCGCGCCCCCGATCTCTTCGCTCTGGACGATGTCGCCGGCGCCGGTCGAGCTCTCGACGATGTCCTTGACCAGGGTGTCGATCCGCAGCGAGCCGGTCGGGCCGAGCAGCTCGATCTCCGCCACCGGCAGGTCGTCGGGGCGCAGGATCCCGGCCCGCAGGGCGTCGTCGATGTCGTGGTTGATGTAGGCGACGCGGTCGACGAGCTTGACGATCCGCCCCTCCAGCGTCGCCGGCTTGTCCGGGCCGGTGTGGTTGAGGATCCCGTCGCGGACCTGCTCGGTCAGATTGAGGCCCTTGCCGTCGCGCTCGAGCACCTCGACCACCCGCAGCGAGTGCTCGTTGTGCTTGAAGCCGATCCCGCAGCGCTCGCGCAGGGCGGCGTTCAGGGTCGCCTCGCCGGCGTGGCCGAAGGGCGGGTGGCCGAGGTCGTGGCCGAGACCGATCGCCTCGGTCAGGTCCTCGTTGAGGCGCAGCGCCCGGGCAACGGTGCGGGCGATCCCGCAGGCCTCCAGCGTGTGGGTGAGCCGGGTCCGGTAGTGGTCGCCCTCGGGAGCGACGAAGACCTGGGTCTTGTGCTTGAGGCGGCGGAAGGACTTCGAGTGGACGATCCGGTCGCGGTCGCGCTGGAACGGCGTCCGCAGCGGGCTGTTGGGCTCCTCGACCGCGCGGCGAGCGGGATAGGAGTGGGTCGCATCGGCGCTGAGGAACTCGTCCTCGAGAGCGCGGATCCGGTCCTCGAAGGTGGCGGTGGCGGGCACCAGTCGATCATAGGCGCGCCCGGGCGGAGCTGAGGCGCCGAAAACCAAGCAGATCAAGGACGAGGAGCGCATGTGCTCTGCACATAAGCGACGAGGACGCCGAGCTGCGCCGGTTTGCAGGTGCCTCAGGCCGCCCGGAGCTGGACGTGCGCGTGGTGCTCCAAGGTCTCGCCAATAGCGCGCTCGACCTGGCGCAGGGCCAGCGGCTCGGCCTCGGGCGCTTCGGTGAGCGGCTGGGCCAGCGCCGCGACCATGAACGAGTGCGCAGCCTCGGAGAGCGGGAAGGAACCTGCTTCGCAGCTGGCGCAGACGACGCCGCCGGCGGCACCGGAGAAGCCGGCGAGGTGTTCGGCCTCGCCGCAGACCGCGCAGGAGGCGAGCTCCGGCGCGAAGCCGGCGGCGAGCGCCAGCTTGATCCGGAACGAGAGGGCGACCTCGAGGCCGGCGCCACGCGGCTCCTGCTCCGGTTCGTCGAGCAACCGCAGGTAGCGACAGAGCAGGTTGTAGGCGGGGCGGTTGGGCTCGGCCGAGTCGAGCAGCCGCAAGACCGCGTCACAGGCGCGGGCGCCAGCGCTCAGCGCCGGGCCTGAGGAGCGCAGCCGCGGGTAGCCGTCGACGGTGGTGACCCCGGTCACCGTCAGCAGCTCGCTGCGGCCTTCGTGCAGCATCAGGTCGAGGCGAAAGAACGGCTCCAGGCGGCCTCCGAAACGGGATTTCGGCTTGCGGGCGCCCTTTGCGATCGCCCCGATCCGGCCCCGGTCGCGCGAGTAGAGGTGGAGGATCCGGTCCGCCTCCCCGTAGCGGATGCTGCGCAGGACGACCGCCTCGGTCTTGACCGTGGTTCCGGGCACGTCACCAAAGGTGACCGACGGATCGGACGAGGCGCCTTTGTTCGGCTTATCCGAACAAAGGCGCCACTCAGCGGCGGCGGCGGGGTTTGCGACGGAGGCGCACCTGGCAGCTCGGGCAGAAGTACGTCGAGCGGCCGCCGACCACGATTCGCTCGATCTCGCCCCCGCACGACGGGCACGGCTCGCCCTCGCGGGTGTGGACGAGGAACCTCTCCTGCATCGAGCCTTTCTCGCCGCGGCCGTCGCGGTAGTCGTCGATCGAGGAGCCGCCGGCGTCGATCCCGGCCTGCAGGGCGTCGACGACCGCGTCGCGCAGCGCCTCCAAGTGCTCGGGCTTCATCGAGCCGGCAGGAGAGAGCGGGTGCAGGCGCGCCCGGTAGAGCGCCTCGTCGGCGTAGATGTTGCCGACCCCGGCGATCCGCGATTGGTCGAGCAGGAACGACTTCAGCGGCGCCTTGCGGCCGGCGGCGACCTCGCCGAGATGCTCCGGGGTGAACTCGCCGGAGAGCGGCTCGACGCCCAGCTTCGCGAAGCGCACCGGCAGCTCGCCGTTGGGCAGCAGGAACGCCTCGCCGAAGCGGCGCGGGTCGGTGAACCAGAGCTCGCGGCCGTCGTCGAGGACGAAGCGGGCGCGGAGGTGGCGGGCCTCGGTCGTGCGCTCGCCCTGGTAGAGCAGCCGGCCCTCGGCCGGGTCGAGGATGTCCTCGCCCTCGACGAGGACGAGGTTGCCGGTCATCCGCAGGTGCATGACCAGGGTGCGGTCGCCGTCGAGCGCCAGCAGCAGGTACTTGCCGCGCCTCCCCAGCCCCTCGATCGTGGCGCCGGTAATCGCGGCGCCGAGCTCGCCCGGCGGCACCGGCCGCGACCAGCGCGGGTCGAGTACCTCGAGCAGCTCGATCCGGTGCCCTTCGATCTCCGGCTCGAGCTGCCGCGCGACGGTCTCGACCTCGGGCAGCTCGGGCATCCCCGAGTTCTACAAGACCGCGACTCCGTTCCTATGCACGGATAGCGTGCATTAGAACTGAGTCAGTCCTCCGTCGCGCGGGGGTGCGCCTCGAAGTAGACCTCCTTGAGGCGCTCGCCGGAGAGGTGCGTGTACATCTGGGTGGTCGAGATGTCGGCGTGGCCGAGCATCTCCTGCACGGCGCGCAGGTCGCAGCCGTTCTGCAGCAGATGGGTGGCGAAGCTGTGGCGCAGCGTGTGCGGGCTCATCTTCCCCGCCAGGCCCGCGTCGCGGGCATGGCGCTGGACGATTTTGTAGAGGCCCTGGCGGGTCAGCGGCCCGCCGCGGAAGTTGACGAACATCCTCGCCTCGTGGCGTTCGCCGACCAGCTTCGGCCGGCCGCCGCGCAGGTAGGCGTTGATCGCCAGGATCGCCTGGCGCCCGAGCGGCACCAGCCGTTCCTTCGAGCCCTTGCCGCGGGCGCGCAGGAAGCCCTCGCGGAGGTCGACGTCGCCGAGGTCGAGCCCGATCGTCTCCGAAGCCCGCAGCCCGCAGCCGTACATCACCTCGAGCAGCGCCCGGTCGCGCAGCGCCGTCGGCTCCGAGCCCTGCGGCGCCGCCAGCAGCTTCTGCACCTCGGGGTAGTTGAGGACGTGGGGAAGTTTCTTCGAGCGCCGCGGCGCGCTCAGCGCCGCGGTCGGGTCGTCGCCGATCAGCTCGTCGCGGCGCAGGTGCTTGTAGAAGGAGCGCAGGCAGGCGGCCTTGCGGTGGATCGTCGAGGAGGAGCAGGCCGGGCGGTCCTCGCTCCCGGTCGCCAGCTCGGCGAGGAAGTCGGCGATGTCGGCCGGCCGCGCCGCCAGGGCGTCGAGGTTATGGGCCGAGAGGTACTCGCCGTACTGCATGAGGTCGGTGCGGTAGGCGCCGAGCGTGTTGCGCGATAGCCCGCGCTCCAGCTCCAGATAGGCGAGGAAGTCGAGGACGATCGACTCAAACCGCGCGTCGGCGCCCGGGGCCGCGGGAGCGGCAGGGGTCGGTGGCTTGACGGCGATCGCCATGGGCCTGATTTCGGCCCTGGCGGCCGCAGCCCTCTAGGCGCAAGGGACCATGCGCTCCGGCCCGCGGGTCCTGTCACGAGGAGAGACACCTGCGGGCGAGGTTTACGTTCTCGGTGTCTCTCCTCGTGCCACCCGCGGGAGGATTGTTCCTGCGGCCAAAGGTGCAGCGAAGAACAACCGGTCGTCGGCGAGGAGCCTGCCCATCGTGGTCGTCGGCAGCCCCGAAGCGGTGTAGGCGGCGAGGTCCGGGCTTGCCTCGGTGAGCTGGTGGCGGTCCCCGCTCGCCCGCTCGAGTTCAGGCCTCACGTCCGGGAATCCGGTGGGAGCTGCGACCTCTACCGGCGCGAGTAGTAGTTCGAGCACGGTGCGGGTGTGGTGGCTGAGGCCGCGGTGGCGGTCGCGGGGGTCGGCGGACGAGAGGCGCGGGGAGATCAGGGTCGGCATCCCGAGCGAGAGCGCGGCATGGGCGCTGTCGAGGGCGGCGATGCCGCCGTGGCCGAACTCGGTGTCGGAGCCGATGATCCCCGGGCCGGGACCAGCGAGGACCGCGTCCCAGCCGAGGCGGGCGGCAGCGTCGAGGGCGCCGACCGTGCTCAGCGCCTCATGCTCGCCGCCGTAGGACGGCGCGGCGGTGATGTGGCCGCAGAGCATCCCGCGCTCCCGCAGGTCGCGCACGTCGCGGGAAAGGGAGCCGGGCAGAGCCCCGCCTCCCGTCTGCACGTAACCGATCTCGAGATCTGGGTTCGCCTGAGCCGCCGCCCAGGCGGCGGGCGCCAAATGGCCGTGCAAAGGGAGAATGAGCACTGGGACCGTGTGGTGTGGCGCATTTGTCTCCGCCCCGTGGACAAAAGCGCCACTCGCCCCCTCCGCGGGCTCCACCGGGTGCTGCAGAGAGGTGTAGTTGAGCTTCATCACGTGCTCCCCACCCCGCTCGGCGCCGCCGAGGCCGCGCGTCAGGTTGACGTGGACGACGTCGAAGCCGCCGGAGCCGAGGCCCAGGTCCAGCGCGACGACGTTGACGACGACCTCGTCGCCCTCGCGCATCTCCCCCAGCAGCACCTCGTCGGCCCAGGCCCGCCGACGCTGTCCATCGATCTCGACCTCAAGCGGGTCGGCGGAGACGACGACGCCGCGGCGCAGGTCGAGGCGGCCGCTCACGCCTCGGCGCCGGTGCCGTCGGCGCCGCCGCCCTCGGCGGCGACCGCCGCGACGATGCCCTCGCAGACCTCGAGCATCTTCGTCAGGTTCCGAGCCGGAACGTGCTCGTCGGCGGTGTGGACCATGTCGGTGCCGTTGGAGAGGAGGACGCAGTCGAAGCCGTCGAGCCGCAGCGCGTTGGCGTCGCTGCCGCCGCCGATCGCGACCTGCGCCGGCTCCAGACCGGCGCCGCGCAGTCCGGCTTCGGCGAAGCCGAGCGCCGGCGAGTCTTTCGGCAGCTGGTAGCCGCGGAACAGCTCTTCGATCCGCACGTCGACGTCGCAGTCGTGCTCGCTCGCCCCCCAGGCGCAGGCGTCGGCGATCTTGCCGGCGACCTCGGCGGCGCGGGCGGCGTCGAGGCTGCGGGTCTCGGCATGGATGCCGCAGTGACCGGGGACGACGTTGCCCGAGGTCCCGCCCTTGATCAGGCCGACGTTGGCGGTCGTGCCCTCGTCGAGCCGGCCAAGCTCCATCCGCGTGATCGCAGCAGCGGCGGCGGCGATCGCGCTGCTGCCGTCCTCGGGCCGGATCCCGGCGTGGGCCTCGACCCCGGCGAAGTCGGCGCGGATCTTCTGCTGGGTCGGCGTCTGCACGATCACCTCGCCGACCGGCCCCGCGTGGTCGAGGACGAAGCCAGCCCGCGAACGCAGCTGCGAGGCGTCGAAGGCCTTGGCGCCGCGCAGCCCCTGCTCCTCGGCGACGGTCAGGAGCAGCTCGATCCCGACCGGGCCGGGGGTCTCGGCGTGGCGCGCGGCCAGCTCCATGAAGACGGCGACGGCGGCCTTGTTGTCGGAGCCGAGGATCGTCTCGCCGGCGCTGCGGAAGACGCCCTCGTCGTCGACCACCTCGACCAGGCCCTCGTGCGGGACGGTGTCGATGTGGGCGCAGAACATCGCCCACCTCCCCCCCGTCCCCGGCAGCCGCGCCAGCAGGTTGCCGGAGCCCGCTTCGGCCGGGCCGGCGGCGTCGTCCTCGCTGACCTCGTATCCGAGCGCCCGCAGTTCGGCGCTCAGCGTGTCGGCGATCTCGCGCTCCTCACCCGTCGGGCTGCGAATCTCGCAGAGCCGGACGAAGGTCTCGAAAAGACGTGCGCTGCCCTCCACGCCCGGAAGGCTAACCGTTGGCTCAGGCCGAGCGGCGGACGCCGACGTCGCTCTCCGAGGTTTCCTCGGGAGCGTCCAGCTCGCCGCCGTCAGCCGGCCGCTTACCAGCATGCGCGGCCGCCGCGCCGACGAACTCGCGGAACAGCGGCTCCGGCCGGTTCGGCCGCGAGTTGAACTCGGGGTGGTACTGGGAGGCGACGAAAAACGGGTGCTCGGGCAGCTCGACCATCTCGACCAGGCGCTCGTCCGGGGAGGTGCCGCCGCAGACCAGCCCCTCGTCTTCGAGCCGGCGCCGCAGCTGGTTGTTGACCTCGTAACGGTGGCGGTGGCGCTTGTAGATGACGGCTTCGCCGAAGATCTCGCGCGCTTTCGTGCCGTCGTGAAGTTTCACCGGGTCGGCGCCGAGCCGCATCGTCCCGCCCATGTCGGAGACCTCCTTCTGCTCCGGCAGCAGGTCGACGACCGGGTAGGGCGTCTCCGGGTCGAACTCGGCCGAGTTGGCGCCGTCCATCCCGGCCACGTGGCGGGCGAACTCGACGACCGCGATCTGCATCCCGAGGCAGATCCCGAGGTAGGGAATCGAGCGTTCGCGGGCGATCCGCGCTGCCTGCACCTTGCCCTCGATCCCGCGCTCGCCGAAGCCGCCGGGGATCAGGATCCCATCCATGCCCTCGAGCTGCTCGGGATCGAGGTTCTCGGAGTCGACCAGCTCGATCTCGGTTTCGACGCCGTGGTGGATGCCGCCGTGCTCGATCGCCTCGATCACCGACTTGTAGGCGTCGGCGAGCTGCACGTACTTGCCGACGACCGCGATCCGCACCCTGCCGCTGGCGGCGTCGGCTCGGCGCACCATCGCCTCCCACTCGGCCAGGTCGGGCGAGGGCGCCTCCATCCGGAAGTGGTCGAGAACGAGGTCGTCGACGCCCTCGGCGCGGAAGACGAGCGGGATCTTGTAGATGTTGTCGACGTCGTGGGCGGAGACGACCGCTTCGACGGGAAGGCTGGCGAAGAGCGCGATCTTCTCGCGGATCTCACGGTCGAGCCGGCTTTCGGAGCGGCAGACCAGCGCGTGCGGCTGGATCCCGATCCGGCGCAGCTCGTTGACCGAGTGCTGGGTCGGCTTCGTCTTCAGCTCGCCGGCGTGGCCGACGTAAGGCACCAGCGTCAGGTGCACGAACATCGCCCGCTTCGGGCCGAGGTCGGTGTAGAGCTGGCGGATCGACTCGAGGAATGGCAGCGACTCGATGTCGCCGACCGTGCCGCCGATCTCGGTGATCACGAAGTCGACCGCCTGCGACTCGGCGACGATGAGGATTTTCTGCTTGATCTCGTTGGTGATGTGCGGGATCACCTGGACCGTGGCGCCGAGGTAGTCGCCGCGGCGCTCGCGCCGGATCACCGAGTTGTAGACGGCGCCGGCGGTGACGTTCGAGGCCCGCGAGGTGTTCTCGTCGGTGAAGCGCTCGTAGTGGCCGAGGTCGAGATCGGTCTCGGCGCCGTCCTCGGTGACGAACACCTCGCCGTGCTGGAACGGGCTCATCGTCCCCGGGTCGACGTTGATGTAGGGGTCGAACTTCTGCAGCTGGACCCGGTAGCCGCGGGAGACGAGCAGGCGGCCGATCGAGGCGGCGGTGATCCCCTTGCCCAGTGCCGAGACGACCCCGCCGGTGACGAAAATGAACTTGGTGTCGCCGCCGGATCTACTCATCGGTGACCCCGAATCCCGGTCGCGTCGCAATTCGATTATTCGCGGGCGGGATTCGGTCGAAGCTGTTCTTCATGTCTGCCGAGCGAGTCTAGCCAGCGCAGTGGCGGAACCGAATCGATCGTCGCCGAAATCGACCGTAACTCCCCGTAAATCGTCAACGAGAGGACCACCCCGAGGGCGACGAGCCGGGCGTCCTCGCCGAGCACGGTCAGCAGCCAGACCCCGGCGATCGCCCCGATCAGGTTCGAGCCGGTGTCCCCCAGCATCGCCCGCTCGCCGAGCGTCAGCCAGGCGCCAACCAGGACCGGCCCGAGGAAGATCCCCAGCAGTTCGACCGGGGCGAGGGTCCAGGCGCCGAGGCAGAGCCCGGCCCCGAGCAGGACCAGCCCCTTCTCCGCCCGCCCCGGCCGCAGGTCGAGCAGATTGAAGAGGTTGGTAGTGAGGATCAGGAGAACGACGTCGGCGATGTAGTGCCACGATTCGAGGCCGCGGCCGGAGACGACGTAGGCGGCCAGAGCCAGCGCCCCGATCGCCTTGATCGCCCCGGTCGAGAGGCTGCCGGCGCGGAGCGCCGCCCAGTGCCCGCGCCAGCCCCGCGGGGTGTCCGCGCGCGTCCCCTGACCGAGCGCGTCGTCGAGGAAGCCAAGAAAGGCGATCCCCAGCAGATAGGGCAGCCAGCGCCGCAGCTCGGGGTCGAGCAGGTCGAGGTCGGCGCGGTCGTTGAGGAAGGCGAGCGGCGCCAGCGCCACCAGCGCCGCCGTCGCCAGCACCGCGCCGAGCGGGAAGGCGAGCGGGGCGCCGCGGTAGTTCTCGCGGACGAGGCCGGCGTCGCGCAGCCCGCGGGCCCCCGCCGGCACCAGGAACAGGCCCAGCGCCAGCGCCAGCGGAAACCCGACCCAGTACAAGCTCAGCCTTCCGGCGCCAGCAGGTCCGGCAGCAGCCGGTCGGCGCTGCCCTTGACCCCGAAACTGCCCTCGGCGCCGAGCATCGCGAAGACCATCGCCAGCTGACCGGCGGTGAGGTCGATGTCGTCGACGCTGGAGAGGTCGTTGCCCTGGAAGAAGGAGATCGAGGATGGTTCGACCTTCGAAGTCTCGACCCCGACCGCCGGCGTCCGGGTCGCGGTGATCCCGCTCATCAGCGCCGATTCGAACTGGCTCGCTTTCGACTTCTGGATCGGGCCGAGGTCCTGCGGCTGGTCGCGGACCACGATCACCGCGTCGAGGGCGCCGAAGCTGCCGCTGGCACGGGAGAAGAGCTGGCCGCGGACGACTTCGGGCAGGGTACCGCCGATCACCAGCTGGCGCCCCAGTCCCTTGCCGAGCGCGGTCAGCTGGTCGGGGTTGGTTTCGAGGTCGAAGAAGCGGGTCTGCGAGAGGTCGGCGGTGAGGCCGTTGACGTCGACCGGCTCACGCACCACCCCGACCGCGACCAGTTTCGCCCCGGTCGGTGCCAGCGCTTCCTCGACCGCGGTCGAGACCTCGCTCGGGAGGCCCCCCAGGGCGACGATCGCGACCCGCTTGCCCTCCAGCTTGTCGCGGGTCAGGACCGGGTAGACGCGTTCTGCGAATTCGTTCGAGCGGCCGAGCTCGCCGCTCAGTTCGTCGGCCCGCGAACGCGCGTCCTGGAGGTTGCCGACGAGGCTGTGCTCGAGGTCCCTGCGGGTTTCGGTGAGGGCGTCGCCGCCGAACTCAGCGCCGATCAGGATCCCCACCGCGAGGGAGAGGAAGACCGCGATCAGCGAGGTGGCGTGGTAGCGGGCGCTGTACCCCATCAGCCCGTGAAGGCTAGACGGTCGACCCGAATTCGCCCCGGAAAGAGGCTAGATCCCAAGCCAGATCCGGATCTTCAGCCAGACCAGGTTGAAGACGTCGTTGAGCGCCGGCGAGGTGATGATCAGGATCGTCAGCAGGACGAGGAAGACGGCGACGAACATCGCCACCGGAGCCAGCGTGGAGCTCGGCCGGTAGAGCCGGCTGACGCCCTTGGCGTCGACCAGTCGCTCGCCGATCCGCAGTCGGGTGAGGAAGGTCGAGGACATGCCGCCGCGCTTGCGGTCGAGGAACTCGATCAGGTTGAAGTGGGCGCCGACGCTGACGATCAGCGCCGCTCCCTTCTCGAACGCCATCAGCATCGCCACGTCCTCGCTGGTGCCGGCGGCGGGGACGACCGTGTGCGGCAGCCCGGCCTCGATCAGCCGCGCGCAGCCGGGGGCGCGGCCGTCGGGGTACGCGTGGACGATCAGCTCGGCACCGCATTCGAGCGCCGCGTCTGAGGCCGAGTCCATGTCGCCGAGGATCACGTCGGGCTTCAGCCCCGCTTCGAGGACGCCGTCGGCGCCGCCGTCGACGGCGACGATCAGCGGCCGCACGTCGCGGATGTAGGCGCGCAGAGCCTTCAGGTCGCGCCGGTGGCGCTCGCCGCGGACGACGATCAGGACCTGGCGGTCACGGAACGAGGCGCGGATCGGCGGGAAGTCGATGCTGCCGGTCAGCAGGTCGGTCTCTTCGCGTACGTGGGCGACCGTGTTCTCGGCGAACTCAGCCAGCGCCTCGTCGATCCGCTGGCGCTGTTCGACCAGCTGCAGCTCGAGCTCGGGCTCTGAGAGGACGCGGCCGCGCAGCACCTCCCGGTCGGCGATCCGGACGCTGCCGCCGTCGATCGTCAGACGATCGCCGTCGCGGAGCAGCTCGAAGAGCCCGGCGCCGGGCGCGTCGACGACCCGGATCCCGGCCCGGGTCAGCATCAGCGGCCCGGCGTTCGGGTACTTGCCGTTAGAGGAGGGCGAGGCGTTGAGGACGGCGGCGACGCCGGCGTCGATCAGCTCCTCGGCCGCGATCCGGTCGATGTTGACGTGGTCGATGACCGCGACGTCGCCGGGGCGCAGGCGCTTGACCAGGTGCTTGGTGCGCTCGCCGAGGCGGGCGGTGCCTTCTATCGGAGCGTCAGGGCGGTCGCCGTTCCGCCGCCCGAGGAAGGCTGGAAGGCGACGACGACTGGTGGTTGCCACGCGGTCAGACTACCCGCCGGCACTAAGGATTTCCTATTTCAAGCAGCCGTAAGCAGCTCGCGGGCGAGGCCGGTGGCCGCCTCGTCCCCGCCGAGCATGCGGCGGATCTCCTCGACCACGGCCTCGCCGTCGAGGCGCTCGACGGTGGCAAATGCCTGGTCGCCGGCGACGTCCTTTTCGAGCCGGAAGTGGGTGCCGGCGAGCGAGGCGACCTGGGGCAGGTGGGTGATGCAGACGACCTGGCGGCCGTCGCCGAGCGCCCGCAACCTCTCTCCCACGACCCGCGCGGTGTTGCCTCCGATCCCGGCGTCGATCTCGTCGAAGACCAGCGTCTCCGCGCTCGCCGCCGCGCCGAGCCCGCTCAGCGCCAGCATCACCCGCGAGAGCTCGCCGCCGGAGGCGGCCTCGCGCAGCGGCGCCGGCTCGATCCCGGGGTTCGGCGCGACCCGCAGCTCGACCGTCTCGCGACCGTTCGGGCCGAAGCCGTCGGCATGGGGCTCGAGCACGACCGCCAGGGTCGCCCCCGCCATCGAGAGCTGGTCGAGCTCGGCCGCGACCCGCTCTTCGAGCGGCTGGGCCGCATCGGCGCGTCCCCCACTCAGCTTCTCGCCCAGCTCCGCCCGCCGCGCTTCCACCGCGGCAAGCGCCGCCTCGGCCTCGGCACCGCGGACCTCGGCGCCCTCCAGGCGCTCGATCTCTCCCCGGCAGCGCGCGGCGTGCGCGAGCACCGAGTCCACGCTGCCACCATGCTTGCGCTCGAGCCGGTCGATCGCGTCGAGCCGTTCCTCGACCGCCGCCAGCTCGCCCGGGTCGGACTCGATCCGCTCGGCGTAGTCGCGCAGCTCCGAGCCGACGTCGCCGAGCTCCACCCCCAGCGCCGCCACCCGCTCGGCGATCTCGTCGAGGCCGGGGTCGAGGCCGGCGGCGCCCTGTAGCAGCGATGCCGCCTGCCCCAGCGCCGCCACCGCTCCGCCGCCGTCCTCATCGGCCCCGGCCAGCCCCGCGTGGGCGCCGGCCGCCGCCTCGCGCAAGCCCTCGGCGTGGCGCAGGCGCTCGCGCCGCGCCCCCAGCTCGGTCCGCTCCTCGGGCTCGGGCGCGACCTCCTCGATCTCGGAGAGCTCGTACCGGCAGAGGTCGAGGTCGCGCTCCCGCGAGCCCTCGCGCTCGCGCAGCTCGGCCAGCTCGGCGGCGAGCCGGCCGCACTCGCGGTGCGCCTCGCGGTACTCCTCGCGCAGCGCCAGGTGCTCGGCGCCTGCGAAGCCGTCGAGGATCTCGAGCTGGGCCGAGGAGATCGTCAGCTTGCGGTGCTCGTGCTGGCCGAAGAAGGCGAGCAGGCGGCCGCCGAGCAGCTTCAGGTCCGCCGCCGTTGCCGCCCGGCCGGCGACGAAGGCACTGGTGCGGCCGCCGGCCGAGACGCGGCGCCCGAGGACGATCTCCCCGGCGCCCTCCGGCAGGCGCTCCGCCAGCTCGGCCAGCTCCGGGTCGTCGAGCAATTCGGCGGGCAGGTCGAAGACCCCCTCGACCCAGGCCTCATCGGCCCCCGGTCGGACGATCTGCGCCCGCGCCTTGCCGCCCATCAAGAGGTCGAGCGAGTGGGCGAGCACCGTCTTGCCGGCACCGGTCTCGCCGGTGATCGCGTTGAGCCCCTCACCGAGCCGCAGCTCGGCCCGCTCGATCAGCAGCAGGTTCTCGATCCGGAGCTCGCGCAGCATCCGGTTGTATGTAGCAACTCAACCGGCGGCCGGCTCGCTCGGCCCGTCCGTCTGCTGCACGAAATAGCGCGAGCGGGTGAGGAAGAAGCCGAGCGCGGCGCCGACCAAGGATAGGGCCGCCGCGATCAGGATGATCTCGTTGAAGCCGCAGACGAAGGCTTCGGCGGAGGCGCGTTCGACCGCCGGTTGGATCCCTTGCGGCACCACTTCTCCGGCCGCTTTCGAACCGCCGGAGGCGACCAGTTCGCTGAGGCCACTCGGCGCGTGCGGGAGCAGTTCGCCGAGCTTCGAGTCGACCCGCGATTGGAAGATCGCTCCCAGCGCCGCCACTCCGGTTGCGATCCCGACCTGGCGGAAGGTCGTGTTGATCCCGGATCCCATCCCCGATTTCTCGACCGGCACGACCGCGATCGCCGCCTGGCCGATGCCGGGGTTGGTGGTGCCGATGCCGACGCCGGCGATCAGGAAGCCGGCGAGCAGCGCGGTCCACTCGGAGTCGGCGTCGACGCCGTGCATCAGCGCCAGCCCGATCCCGACCAAGCTGAGGCCGAGGCCGAGCAGGACCCGGATCGGGACTTTGTGCGAGAGCGTGCCGGCGATCGGCGAGGCGATGAACGAGAGCACGGTCAGCGGCAGGAAGCGCAGGCCCGCCTCCAGCGGCGAGAAGTCGAGCACCCCCTGCATGTAGATCGTCAGGTAGAGGAACATCGCGAACATCCCGCCCGAGAGGCAGAAGGCGACGGCGGAGACGCCGTTGAAGGCCGGGTTGCGGAACAGCGAGAGGTCGAGCATCGGGTGGTCGCTGCGGCGCTCGATCGCGACGAAGAGGACGAGCAGGACCGCGGCGACGACCAGGCAGGAGAGGATCAGAGCGCTGCCCCAGCCCTCGGGGTTGCCGCGGATCAGGCCGAAGATCAGCAGGAAGAGCGCGGCGGAGAAGGAGACGAGCCCAGGCAGGTCGACCGGCTCGGGGTCGTCGGCGAAGACGTTGACGATCTTGCGCTCGGTGAGCACGATCGCGGCGATCCCGATCGGGATGTTGACGAAGAAGATCCACTCCCAGCCGAGGTTCTCGGTGATCACGCCGCCGACCAGCGGCCCGACCGCGACGGCGCCGCCGATCGTCGCGCCCCAGACGCCGAACGCGGTCGCCCGGTCCTTGCCGTGGAACTCCTGGCCGATCAGCGCCAGCGAGGTGGCGAACATGCCGGCGCCGCCGATCCCCTGCAGGCCGCGCGCGAGGTTGAGCAGGGTCGGGTCGTCGGAGATCCCGCAGAGGAACGAGGCGAAGGTGAAGGTCGCGAACCCGATCGTGAAGACGCGGCGGCGGCCGAGCCGGTCGCCGAGCGAGCCGGCGGTGAGCAGGAAGGCGGCCAGGGTCAGCGAGTAGGCGTCGACGACCCACTGCAGGCTCGAGAGGCTGGCGTTCAGTTCCTCGCGGATGTCGGGCAGAGCGACGTTGACGACCGTGATGTCGAGCAGCAACATGAACGTCGCCACCGAGACCAGGACCAGGGCCCACCATTTGCGCTCCATCGAGCCCCACCCTAAAGAACGGCTGAGGTCGGCTCAGACGGCGAGGTGGCCGAACTTCTCCCTGATGCGCTGGTAGAAGCTCGAGCCGGGCAGCTGGGCGAGGCGGCCGGCGGCGTCGACGAAGCGCACCTCGATCCCGGCGCCGGGCGCCAGTTCGCCGATCTGTTCGCCGTCGACCAGCACTTCGACCGGCTCGCGGGCCTCGGCGTTGCCGACGTGGAGGACGTCGCCGGGGGCGACGACCAGCGCCCGCGCGGTCAGCGAGTGCGGCGAGATGTAGCTGACCACGTAGCCCTTCACGCCCCAGGCCAGGATCGGGCCCTGATTGGCGAGGTTGTAGCCGGTCGAGCCGGCCGGCGTGGCGGCGACGAGGCCGTCGCAGCGGACGTGGCCGACCTCCTCGCCGGCGATCGAATAGGTCAGCTCGGCGACCCGGTCCTGGGGACGGCGGGCGAGGGCGATGTCGTTGAAGCCGAGCCGCTTCTCACCGTCGAAGGCGACCTCGAGCCCCGGAAGCTCGACCGTCTCGGTCTCGCCGGCAAAGGCGCGGCCGATCCCGGCCGCCGCCTCGCCACGCTCGACCGCGGCGAGGAAGCCCACGGTGCCGAAGTTGACACCGAAGACGGGCACCCCCGTGCCGGCATAGCGACGCAGGGCGCGCAGGATCGAGCCGTCGCCGCCGAGCACCAGGCAGAGCTCGGGGCTCTCGCCGGCACCGGCGGGCTCGACCCCGGGCGGCAGCTCACCCTCGATGCCGTCGCTGTCGGCGACCAGGCGCCAGCCCGCCTCGCGGGCGACGGCGACGGCGACCTCGGCCGCCTCGGCGGTCGCCGGTGGGTGCGAGTGGGTGATCAGGTCGGCGGTCTTCAAGGCTGCTCCTCGGCGGCGCGGATCGCGGTCTCGAGCTCGGTCAGGGCGGGACCATCGCCGCCGCACCAGACGAAAGTCTCGCGGTTGCCCTTCGGCCCCGGCAGCCCGGAGGAGGCGAAGCCCCGAACCGGAAGCCCGATCTGGTTGGCGGCCTCGGCGACCAGCAGGATCGCCTCGCGGCGGTCGTCGTCGTCGCGGACGACGCCGCGGCCAACCCGCTCCCTGCCGAGCTCGAACTGGGGCTTGACCATCGCCAGCGCTTCACCGCCGGGGGCGAGGCAGGCGGCGACCGCGGGCAGGATCTTGGTCAGCGAGATGAAGGAAACATCAATAACAGCGAAGTCCGGGACGAACGGGAGGTCGGCCGGCGCCAGCGCGCGGGCGTTGAGGCGCTCGATCACCGTCACCCGCTGGTCCTCGCGCAGGCGCAGGTCGAGCTGGCCGTAGGCGACGTCGACGGCGGCGACGCGGGCGGCGCCGCGTTGCAGCAGGCAATCGGTGAAGCCGCCGGTCGAGGCGCCGACGTCGAGGCAGTCGCGGCCCCCGACGTCGATCGCGAGCGCCTCGAGCGCGTTCTCGAGCTTGATCCCGCCGCGGGAGACATAGCGGGGACCAGGATCGACGACCAGCTCCTGCTCGGGCTCGACCAGCTGGCTCGGCCGCAGCGCCACCGGCCCGTCCTCGCTGCCGACCCGGACTTCGCCGGCGCGGACGGCCCCGGCGGCGGCCGAACGCGACGGGAAGAGGCCCCGCTCAGCCAAAACAGCGTCTATCCGGGCCTTCTTCACGCCGCAAAGGTAGCGGTAACCCCCCTAACTGGACGTTTATTCGGCTTTGATGAGCAATTGCAACATTTTCTTGACCACTTTCGGGGGCCGACGTGCTCTACTGCCGAAGGACTGGCGTACTTGGATACAAGCGTCCCTGGAAATACCCGTTTTTGGCCCCCCGTGCAGGGGGATCTGTGACCCCCCTCACACACAAATCGCACATACGTTCGTACGCTGATCAAGGATTCGTTGAGAGCTACCGATGAAGGAGCAGAACCCAAGACTTTTTGGCTGAGTCTCGCGCCGAACATATGGCCCCAGTTGCTTCCCACAGCTGGCGCCCCACGGCACTACCGGACTCACCTACCTCCCACGGATCCACATATATAGAGATACATATCTCTCCTCCCTGTAGTAACCCCAGAAGCGCCCCGCCTCCCCGGCGGGGCGTTTTCTGTTGTGCGGGGCTTTGGCAAGCGGAATGCGGAGGGGTTGGCGCACCGCCGACGGCTCCGGCAAAGCCCTCGACATGACCCCGTGCCACGGTCGGTGCCACAGTCCCCGGCCGCCCCGCGATACCGCGGCTACTCGTGGCTACCCGTCGTCTGCGGGGGCTCGCACACGGCCGTAGACGGCCTCGAACTCCGCCAACGTGGCGGGCTCGTGGCCGCGACGCTCCAAGATGCCGTCCGGATGGAGGGTAATTCCGAGTGCATCGAGCGTCTCGGCGCCATCTTCGGTCTCGTCGGCGGCGCCGCTTCTAATCCTCTCCGCGGCGACGGCGGCCTCCTCATCGACGGAGTCCGACCGGTGAGCGTCACTAGAGTCGCTCGGCGTGGACATCACGACATGAGTCAGCGACCGAGCACGCCCGCCGGCAGCAGAGACTCAAAGGTCTCATCGGTCTCGAAGTAGCTGGAGTGGGTCCGCTTCACCGTCTCTAGGGAATCAGCACCGACGAGAACGATGTCGAGGTCGTCGCGGTCGCGGGTCTCCCCCTCGATCTCGGCATATGCCTCCATCGCGCCGTCGTAATCCGTGCCGAAATCGCGCACGGTCGCCTTCCCGGTCGGGATGTCGTAGACGATTAGGAAGTGCCGGATGTCAGCCTCGGTCATCAGCGGTCCCTTCTTGGCAGCCTGCGCTGGAGCGTCTCAGCTACGTTCGCGTAGTTCTCATTGATAGCAGCGACCAGATCCGGGCTCAAATCTTCGCCGCGATCGAGAACTGCGAAGGCCTCAGACACGATTCGGTAATAGACGTGCACGTCCTCCTCGCCACGGCCGAACTTGTAGCCGGTCGCCAGCCGGCGGCTATCCTCCTCGACTTGGTTCGCCCAAGCGTCCTGAAAGAAGGTCCGAAGTTGAACCTCGACCAGCCGCCCGTCGCGCCGGACGATGTGATGTACGGCGCGGTAGCCGGATTCGCGCGGCTCTTTGATGTAGTCCCTAGTCCGCACGATGGTCCAGGTCTTTTTCAGGCGCCGACTGACGGCCTGAAGGTGCCGCAGGGAGGGAACGCGAGCCCGAACGCCACCAATATCAGCCATCTGGGTTAGCTCCATCGTCGGCTCACGCTCAAGCTTGTTGAAGATCGTTGGCCGGCGCTTGAGGCGCTGGGTGACATCGATCCGACCGTCGACTGCGGCATCCGCGCCCGCGACGTGATAGCGAAGATTCGCGGCCACGCGGGACAACGGCCGTGCATGCAGGCCGCGCCACCAGGTGACAGCGATCATCGCGTCGATCAGTTCGTCGACATCGAAACCCACGAAGACATTCTTCCCCTTCGCAGGCCGGGGCTGCCCATAGAAACGACGGAGTAATTGGCCGGCGCGATTCACTTGGCCGTTGGTGTAGACGGCGTCCGAATCGGGCTTGAACGGGTCAGGTTGCCGAGGCATCGTGCAGCATCGTAAGGCGAGAGGTCGAGCCCTCCCCTATTCGCCGTCCTTGTCGCGCAGGTAGCGGTCCATCCTCCCTGTAGTAACCCCAGAAGCGCCCCGCCTCCCCGGCGGGGCGTTTTCTGTTGTGGAGCCAAAGCGGGCCCTAAGGGGTTCGCCCTGACTTCGATCCCTTCGAGGGCAGGTCGATCCTTCGGTCGGGTTGGCGCTCAACGCTCGTGGTGAACGGCGCGGCGGCAATACGAGCGGATCGTGTTCAGCTCGTAGCGGCCGCAGCCGCGAGGCTTCACCGTTCCGGCTAAACCGTTTCGGCAGGCCCAGACGCCTGCGCCTTGTTGCAGCCAGCCAAGACGTCGACGAAACCAGCGGGGCCAGGCATGAGTTTCTGGGTGATGATGCTGACCTTGCCGGGGTAGAAGAGGCTGGCATCGACCTCTCCGATCGCGTCGGGCCGAGCCGGCTTCTGGGCCCAATGACCGCCGCTGCTCGCCAGTTCCATCGGGAAGCCGGGTAGCTCGACCTGTGCCGTATCGACGTAGATCGAGTCACCGCCGGTTACGGGTCGCAACTCGAAGAGGGGCGCAAGGGAAATAGTGCTGCGGAAGGTCCCGCCAAGATCGCTGTCGGCGAAGAACGTCATCTCGCCTGGAGATTCCTCCGTCGGGGAAAGCGTTACGAACAGGTGGTACGCGCCCGCAAGCTCCCCCTCGCCTTTCAGTTCAATCGGCTTTTCGGAGACGTTGCCGAAAGCGACAAGCCGCGTCGCGACGGGGTCGTCCAGCACGAACTCCCCCCGCCGCTCCATCACGGTGTCGGCGTTTCCGATCGCGTCCGCGAGGGGCGCCCCCAAGAAGTCGACTGCCTCGCGGTAGGGCTCCATGCCTTCTCCCAGCATCTCCTTGGGAACCTCAACGCGCTGCCAGGCATCAAGGGTGGTGAGATAGTCGAGACGACCGGCATCTTCCGGCGGGACAGGCGCCTGCCACCAGTTAGGCCCAGTCCGCTCGATCCCTGCTTGCTCCAGATAGCGCAAGCGCCCTCTGGTTACGGTGGATATGCCATTCGAATCTTGCACCACGCCTCCCCTCTCGTCCCGCCACTCACCGACGAAGTGCGGTCAAAAGTATGGGATCACTTAAGAAAATGCAACCGTCTCTGCCACCTACGCCTCGGGATCACACCTAGCCTGCCGATCCCGATGCGCCAGCCGCGTTAAATCAGCGGCGGCTTCGCTCCTCCGAAGTCGGCGGGGCGAGATAGCCCGCTACGCGCGTCCAGCACCTCGATCAGCTCGCCCACTCGGCGGGCGATCTCCCCCCGGGTCGCGCGCACGGACTCGACTGGCTGGTCTTTTGGATCGGGGAGATCCCAGTCGATGTAGCGCTTGCCGGGGATGTAGGGGCACTCGTCTCCACACCCCATCGTCACCACCACATCAGCCCATTCGGCGTCGGCGCTGGTCAGTCCCCGAGGACGGCGACCGGCGAGGTCGACGCCGATCTCAGCCATGACCTCGACCACCTCGGGATGGACTCGATCGCCTGGCGTCGTCCCCGCCGAGCGGGCCTCGTGCCGGCCCTCGGCGGCGCGCAGGAACAGAGCCTCGCTCATCTGCGAGCGGCCGGCGTTGTGCAGGCAGACGAACAGCGCCCGTGCCATCAGGCTCGCCCCAAGCGCGGATGCTCGCCACGGACGAGCTGGTAGGCGAGGGCGCCGAAGGCTGCCCCGACCAGCGGCGCGGCGATGTAAAGCCAGAGGTCGTGCAGGTCCCCGGAGACGACCGCCGGGCCGAGCGAGCGGGCAGGGTTCATCGAGGCGCCCGTCACCGGGCCGGCGAACAGCGCGTCGAGGCCAACCGTGCCGCCGATTGCGATCGCGGCGCCGGCGCCGACCGCCCGCGTGTCGGTGGCCACGGCCACAATCACGAACATCAGGAAGGCGGTCAGGACCGCCTCGTAGGCGAACGCGCTGCCGGCCCCCACGGTCGGCAGCGTCGCCCCCAGGCTCGCCGGCCGGCTCGGCCACACCACCGCCAACAGGCCGGCCGCGACCAGCGCGCCGACGAGCTGGGCAACGATGTATGCGGCGGCCTCGGCGCGGGGAAAGTGGCGCGTCAGGACGAAGGCAGTCGTCACCGCCGGGTTCAGGTGGGCGCCGGACAGGTGGCCGGTCGCGTAGACCATCGCCATCACGATCAGGCCGAAGACGAGGGCGATCCCGACCGTGCCCAGGGCGCCCGGATGCTCGGCCTCGGCGACGATTGCGCCGCAGCCGGCGAAGACGAGGGCGAAGGTTCCGATCCCCTCGGCGACGGCCCGGCGCAGCAGATCAGGGCGCGGACTCACGTCGAGCTCAGCAGCAGGCGGCGGCGGGCGAGAAGACCTCGCGCACCGAGTCGAGGGCCCCGGCGACGAGGCTGTAGTAGCTGCGGGTGCCGCGGCCCTCGCGCTCGACCAGGCCGGCGTCGACGAGCTTCTTCAGATGGTGGCTGACGGTCCCCTGCGAGAGCCCGAGGAAGGGCTCGAACTCACAGACGCAGACCGCCTCGCCGTCGGCGCGAAGCAACATGTTCACGATCCGCAGACGGTGGCGGTCGGCGAGCGCCTTGATCACCGCCTCCAGCTCGGCGGCCTGGTCCTCGCCGAGCGAGGAGCCGGCGAGAGGCGTGCAGCAGTTGATCACCGGGAGATCGACCACGCCGCCAAAGCTAGTTCATTCATTGATGAACGTCAATGAATTGATTAGCCTCAAGCTAGCGCCGATGGTGATGCCCGCCGCGGACGGTCCACCACGAGTCCCAGGTGATCTTGACGATCACGGCGGTGATTCCGAGTCCGATCAGCGGGTCGGCGATCGGCACCCCGAGGGCGACGACAACAGCACTTGCGACGACGGCGAGGGAGACGTAGGAGTCGGCGCGGGCGTGGTTGCCGTCCGCGATCAGCGCCGGGGAATCGAGGGCGCGGCCGGCCCGGGTCCTGACGATCGCCGCGATCCAGTTGCCGGCGAAGCCGATCACCCCGGCCAGGGCCAGGGCGAGCAGGTCAGTCGGTGCCCGCGGGTCGAGCAACCGGGAGACCGACTCGATGCCGGCGATGCAGGCCGAGAAGAAGATCGCGAGGACGACGAACAGGCCGGCCCCGCGCTCTGCGCGCTCAGAGCGAAGCAGGAAGGCGATCCCGAGCGGGATCGCGGTCGCTGCGTCGCCGAAGTTGTGGATCGTATCGGCGAGCAGGGCGACCGACCCGGTGGCGAGGTAGATCGCGACCTGAATCAGTGCCGTTGCGCCGAGGACCGCGAGCGAGAGCCCGACCGCGCGCAGGCCCTCCCGGGAGCGCTTGATGCTCGGGTCGATCAGGCCGTGGCTGTGGCCGTGATCGTGACGGTGCTCGGCGTGGGCGTGCGGACCGCTGTGCGGGTGAGAGTGAACCGTCGCGCCGTGTCGGTGGCGGTCGCCGCCGAGCGGCGCGTAGTCGAGGGCGGTGTCCATCGCCACCATGTTAGAAACGCGCCCAGGCGAGACGGCCTGCTTCGTTCTAGAGTTGGCCCGATGGCAGGACAGCACGGAGGCACGGCCAGCAACGCGTCCCAATATCTCGAGGAACAGAAGCTCGCCTTCGACTTCGTCAAGCACCTCACGACGCTGACCACCGGAACCGTCGTTCTGCTGACGACCTTCGCTGGGGAAGTCTTCAAGAGCCCAGAATGGAAATTTCTGATCCCGATTGCGTTTGGATCATTCGCCATTGCAACGATTGCTCTCGTCCTCGCCGCCTTCGGTTTGCTCTACAGCATCCGCCATCCAAGCGGGGTTCCCGCGGGAGCTCAAGCCTTCACCGCGCTCTCGACGCTTGCCGGCATGCTCACCTTCGGCATTGGTCTCATGGTGCTTTCCGCTTTCGCAACCAAGAACTGGGCCTGAACCAATGCCAAAGAAGCCCAGAGCAGGCATTTACCAGGCCTTCAGGTGTGCGATGTGTGGTCGCACGGGCAAGATCGTCAATCCAGGTGAGGAGCAGTCATCTACGGAGAGCATCTGCCCGCAATGCGGCGGAACCGGCTGGGCTGAGCCGCCGGAAGCAGGTCCAAGCAAACCGCCCTCGACCCGCGGCAACGAAGAGCGCGAAGGGTCGTAACCGAACTGAGATTTTCTACGATCGAGCGTGGCAATCCAGCGGATGGAACACGTCGGCATCGCCGTCAGCGACCTCGCGGCGGCGATCGAGTTCTTCGTCGAGCTCGGGCTCGAGCTGCGGGGCGAGTGGTCGATGGACGAGCGCTGGGTGGACCGGGTCATCGGGCTCGACGACGTCCAGGTGGACAACGCGATGCTGCGGGCCCCTGACGGCAACGGTTACCTCGAGCTGTTCAAGTTCAACTCGCCGCCGAGCCCTACCGGCGACCGGGACGCCCCGGCGAACGCGCTCGGGATCCGCCACATCGCGTTCCTCGTCGACGACATCGAGGCTGCCGTCGCCGGCCTGCGAGCCCGCGGCGAGAAGCTCGTCGGCGAGGTCGAGCAGTACCAGGACATCTACAAGCTCTGTTACGTCCGCGGTCCCGAGGGGATCATCGTCGAGCTGGCGGAGAAGATCGGTTGACGATTAAGAGTTTCCGGATCAGATTCCCTGCGTATAGGGTGGCGGGACTTCGCTGGGAATCGCATGACGACCACGGCTGACCGCAAACAGGCCAATCCCCCCCGCCGGGGGCATCCGCGTTGGGCGCTTGCGCTCATCATCCTCGGCGCCATCATCACCTTCCTCGCGATCTTCTCGATCTGGGTCAACCGACAGGCGCTCAACACCGACAACTGGGTCGACACCAGCACCCACCTGATCCAAAACCAAGAGGTCCGCGAACAGCTCGCCGACTACCTCGCGAACCAGCTCGTCGCGAATGCCGATATCGCCGGCGAACTGGAAGCGGCGCTGCCGCCGCGGCTGGCGCCGCTGGCCGGCGCCGCCGCCAGCGGCCTGCAACAGCTGGCGCCACAGGTCGCCGAACGGATCTTCGCCAGCCCCAAATTCCAGGAACTCTGGGAAGCGGCCAACCGCAAAGCCCACGAATCGCTGCTCAAAGTCCTCAACGGCGGGGGCTCGGCGGTCTCGACGGAAAACGGCGAGGTGAAGCTGCAGCTCGGCCCGGTGCTCGAACAGATCGGTGAAGGCTCCGGGATCGGCGAAGCCCTCGTCTCCAAGCTGCCGCCCGAAGCCGGCGAAATCACGATCCTCAAGTCCAACGAACTCTCGCTGGCCCAGGAAGTCGCCAAGATCCTGCGCAAACTGCCGGTCGTGCTGACGCTGGCGGCGCTGCTCTGCTTCGGGCTCGCCGTCTTCCTCTCCCCGCGCCGGCGGGAGACGCTGCGCTCGGTCGGGTTCGCCTTCGTCATCGCCGGGATCCTCTCGCTCGGGCTGCGTGGATTCGCCGGCACCTACGTCGTCGGCGGCCTCAGCAGGACGACCTCGGTCGAACCGGCGGTCGAAGCGGTCTGGAGCATCACCACCTCGGAGCTGGTCACGATCGCGACCTCGGCGATCGTCTTCGGCCTGCTCGTCGCGCTCGCCGCGGTCCTCGCCGGCCCGACCAAGGCGGCGGTGACGCTCCGCCGCTGGATCGCCCCCCACGCGCGGAGCAACCCCGCCGCCCTCTGGGGCGCAGCGCTGCTGATCTTCCTCGCGCTGATCGCCTGGGCGCCGGTCGCCGCCTTCCACAAACCGCTCGGGGTCCTCGTCTTCGCTCTCCTCTTCGCCGCCGGCACCGAGCTCTACCGGCGCCAGCTGCTGGAGGAGGACCTCGACTCACCAGCGGCCAACCCGCCTTGAGCAAGTGGCCGGTCCTCGTCGTGCTCGCCGCGGCGCAATTCCTCATGGTCCTGGACCAGGCGGTGATGAACGTCGCGATCTCGCAGCTGGTCGAAGACTTCGCCACGACGGTGACCACGATCCAGATCGTGATCGCGCTCTACGCGCTGGTGATGGCGGGGCTGATGCTGACCGGCGGCAAGATCGGCGATCTGATCGGGCGGCGGCGGGCGTTCACGATCGGGCTCTGCATCTACGGAGCCGGCTCGGCGCTGACCGCCGTGTCCTGGAGCGTGCCGGTGCTGACGCTCGGCTGGTCCGTGCTCGAGGGGATCGGCGCGGCACTGGTGATGCCGGCGATGATCGCCCTGGTCGCCGGCAACTTCCGCGACCAAGAGCGGGCGCTCGCCTACGGCGTGCTCGGCGGCGTCGCCGGGGCCGGCATCGCGGTCGGCCCGATCCTCGGCGGCTGGGCGACGACCGAGCTGAGCTGGCGCGTCGTCTTCGCCGGCGAGGTCCTCGTCGCGATCGGCATCCTGCTCGGCACCCGCTGGCTCGAGGAGCCGAAGCGGAGCGGCAGTGCCCAGGGGCTCGACTGGGTCGGCGCGGTGCTCTCGGCGCTCGGGCTGGGAACGCTCGTCTTCGGCGTCATCCAGGCCAGTAACTGGGGCTGGCTGGAGCCGCGCGACTCACCGCTCGAACCGTTCGGCTTCTCCCTCACTCCCTTCGTGATCGCCGCCGGGGGGCTGATCCTCACCGCCTTCAGCGCCTGGGAGCGGCACCGGGAGGCGAGCGGCCTCGCCCCCCTCGTCCACCTGCGGCTGCTGAAGGTGCCGATGCTGCGCAGCGGCACCGCGATGCTGTTGGCGCAGAACCTGATCCTGATGGGGATCTTCTTCACGGTGCCGCTGTACCTGCAGATCTCGCAGGGGCTCGACGCGCTTGAAACCGGCGTCAGGATGCTGCCGGCGTCGGCGGGGCTGTTCCTCAGCGCGATCGCCGGCTCGTCTCTGGCGAAACGGTTCCCGGCGAGGCTGCTGGTGCGGGTCGGGCTGGCGATCGTGCTGCTCGCGACGCTGCTACTGCTCGACACGGTCGAGCCGGAACTCGACAACGCTTCGTTCCTGATCGCGATGGGCGTGCTCGGCGTCGGCATGGGGCTGATCGTCTCCCAGCTCGGCAACGTCGTCCAGTCGGCGGTCGGCGACGACGACCGCAGCGAGGCCGGCGGGCTCCAGTTCACCGCCCAGCAGCTCGGCTCCTCACTCGGCACCGCCCTGCTCGGGGCGATCGTGATCACCGGCCTGATCGCCGCCTTCTCGGCCAACGTCGCCAAGAACCCGGCGATCCCGGCTGACGTCCAGGGCAAGGTGCAGGTCCAGCTCGCCGCCGGTGCCAGCTTCGTCCCGGCCAGCCAGGTCGAAAGCGCAGCCAGGGCGCAGGGGGTCGATCCAGAGACCACCGCGACCCTGGTCTCCGATTACGAAGACGCCCAGATCGCGGCGCTGAAGATCGCCTTCCTCTGCGCCGTCTTCCTCGTCCTCGCCTCGTTCCTCGCCACCCGGCGCCTGCCGACGCAGCTGTTCGACCAGCTGCAGCAGGGGGACAGGGCGCCTCCCATCCCTGAGCCCAACCTCTCTCAAACGATTTAAAAACTCAGGAATTCTTGATCGCCTGCCCGCGAGCGGCGATCATGGGCGGGACGGGACGTCCAAGGGGAGGCGCCTGTCGATGTTGAGCGGAGGCGGACGCGTGGGATCACCCACGCCGGCGCTCCGAGAAACACGACATAAGGAGAATCATGAACACGATGGCCCGCAGGACCGCGGTCGGCATCTCGCTGATCTGCGCCCTTGTCTTCTCTGCCCTCGCCGCGCAGGGTGCGGCAGCAGCCGAAGGCAAAAACACAACAGCGTTCACATGCGTGGAAGGCGGCGGTGAAAAAGACTTCAGCGACGCCCACTGCGACAACAACGTCGGCGCCGGCAAAGGCAAATACGGCCACGTCGCGCTGCCGTTGAACGAAAAAGTCTCGATTTCGATCAGCAACGAAAAAACCAAAAACGAAACAAAAGAAGCTGCCAGCACGGTGCTCAAGGGGACGATCTTCGGCATCAAATCGGAAATCGTCTGCAAAACCGTCAGCGGCACCGGCAGCCTGACCAACGAAGAACCGTCGAGCAAAGTGCACCGGGTGAAAGGCACCGTCGAAGCCAAATTCACCTCATGTACGGCCCCCAAACCGGCGCTCGGCTGCAAAGTGAAAGAACCGATCACCGTCAGCTCGAACGTCGAAGGCGTCGAAGGGCTCGGGACCGGCAAAAACGAGATGGGCCTCGAATTCAAACCGACCGGCGAACACTTCGCCACGGTGACCCTCGAAGGCTGCCTCGTCGCCGGCACCTTCAACACCGACGGCACGGCGATCGCGACAGGCACGCCGTCGAACACGGCGAAATGGAGCGGCGCGACATCGGTGTTCACCGCGGCGATGACCAAAGAAACGCTGAAACTCGCGGGCTCGGCCGCCGAAGTAGAAAGCACCACCACAGTCACCAAAGCCGGCGGGGGCAACCCGATCGCGCTGACAACAGTCACATAGCTGTGGCGTTGTTCGGGGCAGACGCCCCATGGTGACGGCGGGCGCCGGGCTCGAGCTGATGCTCGGCCCGGCGCCCGTCCTCGTTCGGCACCCGCGCCCGGCCCTCAGACGCCGATCCGGTTGACCATCGCCGTCTCGGGCTTGCTCTTCCCCTTCAGGGTCAGCTCGCGGGGCGAGGCGCCCGGGATCTCGCCGGCTCGCTCGTATACGCGGGACGAGATCACGATCTCACCCGACCCGGCCGCTGCCTGCAGGCGGGCGGCGGTGTTGACGACGTCGCCGATCGCGGTGAAGTCCTTGACCTCGCCGGCACCGACGTTGCCGACGAAGGCAGTGCCGAAATCGAGCCCGACGCCGACCTCGACCCACGGCTTCCCCTCCCCGTAGCCGGCGGCGCCGAGCAGAGCGCGGGCGTCGGCGACCATGTGGGGGGCGGGATCTCCGTCGAAGAGGCCCGGGAGGTAGAGCGCCATCACCTCGTCGCCGACCAGCTTGTCGATGATCGCGTGCTCGTAGAGGGCGTCGACGGCGCTGCCGTAGAAGCGGTTCAGGAGCGTCGCGACCTCATCCGGCGCCCGGCCCTCGGCCAACGAGGTGAAACCGCGGACATCGGCGAAGAGGACGCCGACCTCCATCTCCTCCCCTCCCATCGGCGCCAGCTCGAAGCAGCGGCTGCAGAGCCGCGGGTTCTTGCGCGAGGGGGCGAAGCCGAGCGGACCCATGATGCGGCCGCCGAGCCCGGCGTAGGGCGCCCGGCAGACCGCGCAGCGCGGGTTCCGCGGCAGGCGCCGCATGAACCGGACGAAGAGGCGCGTCCGATGCTGCTCGAGAGCTCGGAAGAACTCGAGATCGGTGGACTCGGCCACCTGCCGAGTATGACCCGTGGGGCTACGCCGCGCTGACGCTTCCGCCCGGGGCTGGACAGACAAGCTAGACTGATCGGCAATGCTCAACTCCGGCGAACAGATCGTTGCTTCGATTCTGCTCGTTACGGAGAAAATCGGCGCCGTGCTCGTTAGCACGGTTATCGCCTGAGCGCCCCAGAACGCCCGCCGACCAAGAGCAATCACAAAGGGGACGCGGCGGAGGCGTTGATAGCCGTTCGAACCCCTTCCAAGCACTGGCAGGAAGCGCTGCGCATCGTCGCCGCCCGCGGCTTCCCGCATCCCGGCCTCAACGGCAGCGTCCAACCGCCCCGCACAGAGCCCGGCGCCCGCGAGGAGTTCTAGCGCCGCTGCGGTAGGCCGGCGGCTAGAGGTTCCGCACCCGGCGACCGATCTGCCGGTCCGTGGGGTAGCCGACCGCGTCCCAGAAGCCGGCCGCGACCCGATCGTCGAAGGCGACCAGGGCGGTGACTCGCTGGGCGCCGCGTCGGCGCAGGGACTCCTCGCCCGCCTGCACCAGGGCGCGCCCGATTCCGCTCCTGCGTCGCTCCGGCCGCACCGCGAGCCGGTACATGTTGCCGCGCCATCCGTCCCAGGCAGCAATCAGGACACCGATCACCTCGCCATCCTCCTCTGCCACCAGCAACGATTCGGGCAGCTCGGCGACGATTCGCTCGACGTCCTCGCAGCGATCGGCGACGGACGCGTGGTCGCTGCGGCTCTCCGCCCACAGGGCGATCACCGCGGAGACGTCGCTCGGCGCTGCCGCGCGGATCTTCATCGGTGAAAACGTAGCGTCCGGCCCGGGCATCGGTTAGCGTCGGGGGCGGTTCTGGGATCCCGACTACGAGGGGGTTGGATATGGCCGTTGCGATCGTGATGGAGTTCCCCGAAGGCACCCTGCAGCAGTACGACGAAGTCGCCGGCAGGATGGGCTTCGAGCCGGAAGGAGCCGGGCCGCCCGGAAGCCTCTTCCACTGGGTGACCGAGACCGACGCCGGCATCCGGATCACCGACGTCTGGGTCAGCAAAGAGGCCTTCGACGCCTTCGCCGAGGAAAGGATCGGGCCGACCACCGCCGAAGTCGGCGTTCCCGGGCCGCCGACGATCACCGTCCACGACGTCCACAACCACAACACCGCGGGCTGAGGGCGGTGGGCCGGGCCTGACCGGGCGGGCCGAGGGGCGCGAGGTGTCAGCATTCGCGCCCCGATGCCCGCCGGCCTCAACCCAGCCCTGACCGAGCTGCCGCTAGAGCGGTTGCGGCTGCGACGCAGCGTCAAGTGGTCGCGCTTCCCGGCCGACGTGCTGCCGGCGTTCGTCGCCGAGATGGACTTCCCGCTGGCCGAGCCGGTCCGGGTCGCGCTGGCGGAGGCGGTCGAGCTCGACGACGCCGGGTACTCCTGGCCGGAGGGGATCGGGCTGGCGGAGGCGTTCGCCGAGTTCGCCGAGCGGCGGCTGGGCTGGGAGGTCGACCCGGCGCGGGTCTCCCCCGCCCCGGACGTTGTCGGCGCGATCACCTCGGTTCTCCGCGAGCTGACCGAACCCGGCGACGGTGTCGTGATCAACTCGCCCGTCTACCACCCATTCTTCGACCTGATCGAGGAGCTCGGGTGCGAGCTGGCCGAAGCACCGCTGGTCGACGGTCAGCTCGATGTCGAAACGATCGAAAGGCTCTTCGCAGACGGTGCCGCGGCCCTGATCCTCTGCAGCCCTCACAACCCCGCCGGCACCGTGCCGAGCCGCGAGCAGCTGGCGGCGATCGCGGCCGCGGCGGAGCGCCATGGCGCCTGGGTGCTCGCCGACGAGATTCACGCGCCGCTGACCCTGCCGGGGGCCGAGCACATTCCTTTCCTCACGGTCTCCGAGGCGGCCGCCGCCCGCGGCATCGCCTTCTGCTCGGCCTCGAAGACCTTCAACCTCGCCGGGCTGCACTGCGCCCAGATCGTCACCGCCTCCGCGAGCGCGGCAGCGGTGACCGAGAGGCTGCCGTTCCTCGCCACCCACTGCGCCCACCTCGGCGCGATCGGCGCCGTCGCCGCCTACCGCAGCGGTGACGCCTGGCTCGACGACGTGCTCGCCGTCCTAGATCACAACCGCCGCCTGCTGGCGGAGCTGCTCGACGAGCATCTTCCCGAGGTCGGCTACACGCAGCCGCAGGCCGGCTACCTGGCCTGGCTCGACCTGCGGGCGCTGGAGCTCGGAGACGACCCCTCCGAGGCGCTGCTCGAGCGCGGCAGGATCGCCCTCTCCCCCGGCCCCCACTTTGGGCCGCAGGGGGCGGGCTTCGCCCGCCTCAACTTCGGCACCTCACCGGCCCTGCTCGAAGAGGCCGTGAAGCGGATCGCGAAAGGGGCCGGCCGCAGCTGAGTTGGAGCGCGGCAGAGCTTTCCACGTCATGCAACGAAAGCTCTGCCGCCGCGGAGTCGATCCTATGTTGTGTAGACCAGAGTGTGTGTCTGCTCGCTTCCACTCCCGTGCCCCGTCATTGTCAGAGCGCCGCTGAGCCCGGCTTTCTGGCCGCCGAATTTGAGCGTGTTCTGAGCTGTGACGTCGGAGTGGATAGACGTCACTGTGCCGGCGTTGGCCTTCGCCTTGAAGCTACCCGACACCGGGTACGTCTGGTTCAGGCCTTCGTTCGTGCATTTGGTGGTGGTTATTTCGATGAACGACGTTTCTCCCGCGGGTTTGACGAGGACTGTATGCGGCGCTTCCGCGGTCTGCACGCCTTCGGTCGTGGTTGTCAGGTTGTTCGTGGTCAGTTCGGCTGCGATGGTGCACCCTGCGGGTTTCAGCATTTTGCAGCCTTTGAAAGTGGTGACCCCGGTCGAGTGCCCATAAAGTTCACCGCCAGTGGTTTCTTTGTTTTCGAAGCTGCCCGAGCCGGTGACTTCCGTGCATTCGATTTCGGCGGCGACCCCAGAAAGGGTTCCTTTCAGGATCGCCGGCTGAGCTGCGGTTGTTTCGGCTGCCGTGTTGGCGTTGTCCCAAGTGCCTGTTGTACGCAGATTCTGGCCGAAAGAAAGATGGCTGTGCCAACTTTCTACCCCAGAAGCAAGGCAATGGTCACCGTGAAGGTCACCATTGCCGTTTGAAACGCATGTGAATGTTCTCAGGCCGGCCGCCGAGACACTCGACACCGCGAAGGCGCTCAGTACCAGAGCGAAGAGTGCCGCAGTGCCGGCAGCGATCTTAAGGTTCCTCATGATTCTCCCTCCTATATGAGTTCTCCGCGCAGCGACGCGAGGCCGTGCAGACACAGGCGTCTCATCTACGAACAGACGTGACTGCGCGTATGGGAGAATCGCTCGACGACGGCATTCGAGCAATCTTTTGCTGCCCATGTCTTCTATTCGAGGTGGAGTGCCCCCGCTTTGACGGACACCTGAGCGCTGCGTCGTCTGACGCCGCAGGAAGGATGTCCAGAGATGGAAAAGAGGAGGGGACGGGCATACCCGCCTGAGTTCCGTCGCGAGGCCGTC
>Ga0081540_1000101_pt1 | contig 91600 bp, 85 predicted proteins | sample TabmetS2T1R1_FD_71024 | JGI IMG/M metagenome (GOLD analysis project Ga0081540, IMG submission 71024) | Tabebuia heterophylla rhizosphere microbial communities from the University of Puerto Rico - S2T1R1 | ecosystem: Host-associated > Plants > Roots > Rhizosphere ...
GTCCACGCCCGCCCGGGCGGCGTAGGCCGCGGCCGCGGGCGCACCCAGGTCGGTTGCCGGTGTCAGCTGCGGAAGCACCGAGATGAACCTGACGCCGAGCGCCTCGCGCTCGGACTCGGCGGCCGCGTAGGACGTGAGGAACCGGATCGTGGCCTTGGCCCCGGCGTAGCCGCCGGACAGCGGCGAGCCGTTGAGCGCGGCGCCGCTGGAGAAGGCGATGACCACGCTGCCAGGGTCCAGCGGGCGCAGCAACGCCTCGCGGGTCCAGTGGAACGCCTGCTGCACGTCAACGTCCCAGTTGCGGCTGAACGTCTGCCAGGTGTGGCGGTGAAGCGGCCGCGACAGCGGGCTCGCCCCGGCGTTGAGCACCAGCACGCGGGGGAGGTACTTGTCGATCAGCTGGCCGGCGACGACCGGGTCGGCCGCGTCGGCGGCGACGGGCGTGAACGTGTCGCCGAGCTGGCTGCGCAGGTCCGCGAGCCGGGCGGGATCGCGGGCGACGCCGACGACCTGCGCGCCGGCCTGGGACATCGCGGCGGCGATGCCGCGTCCGAAACCGCGGCTGGCGCCGGTGACCAGTGTGGTCGTTCCAGAGAGATCTTGCGCTGGCATCGTGCGGCTCCTTGCTGTGAGGTGGGTTTCTTCGCCGTTCACCACTACTGATCCGGGCGATCGGCGAAACTCACCGGTGACTTTTGCCGCCGCCCGGGATCTATACCGGTGAGGCATGCGGGACCCATCCCGCGCGACGAGGGGTGACGATGTCAGCAACGGCCAAGGCGGAGCCGGGAAGCCTGCCGCCGGGCGGCGGCCCGGCCTGGCCCGCCCATGCGCACGAGGGGGCAGCGATGCCGGGCAGCGACGAATTCGCGCGGCTCACCGACCCGTTCCGGCCCGAGTTGCTGGCGCACTGCTACCGCATGCTCGGCTCGGTCCATGACGCCGAGGATCAGGTGCAGGAGACGCTGATCCGGGCCTGGCGGTCGTACGGCGAGTTCGAGGGCCGTGCGTCGCTGCGGACGTGGCTCTACCGGATCGCCACCAACGCATGCCTGCGGGCGCTGGAGAACCGCGGCCGGCGGCCGTTGCCGACGGGCCTCGGCGGCCCCGGCGAGGACCCGGAAGCGCCGCTGGCACCGGAGCGGCCGCAGTCGCTGTGGCTGCAGCCGCTCCCCGACGCGCTGCTGCGCGCCGAGTCCACCGATCCCGCCTCGGTCGCCGTGTCGCGGATGAGCGTGCGGCTGGCCCTGGTCGCCGCCTTGCAGTACCTGCCGTCCAGGCAGCGCGCCGTGCTGATCCTGCGCGACGTGCTCGGATGGCGGGCGCCGGAGGTCGCCGGGATGCTCGGCGTGTCGGCCGCCGCGGTGAACAGCGTCCTGCAGCGCGCCCGTGCCCAGCTCAGGCAGGCAGCGCCCGCGCAGGACGACCTCCGCGAGCCCGCCGAGCCGGAGCTGCGCGCGCTGCTCGACCGGTACGCGGCGGCCTTCGAGGACGCCGACGTGACCGCGCTCGTGCGGCTGCTGCGCGATGATGCCGTGCTCGAGATGCCACCGCAGCCGACCTGGTTCGCCGGCCGAGGGCAGATCGGGCGCTTCCTCGCCTTCCGTGTTTTCGGCCGGCCCGGCGATTTCGCGATGATCCCCACCGCCGCCAACGGCCAGCCGGCGTTCGCCGCCTACCTGCGGGGGCACGACGGCGTCCACCGGGCTCACGCCGTGCAGGTGCTCACGGTCCCCGCGGGCGGCGGCATCGCGCGCGTCGTGTCGTTCAACCAGCCCGAGCTGCTCCCGCTGTTCGGCCTGCCGGAGTCCCTCCCCGCCGCGGCGGCGAGGCCGCGCCCGTGACTCGAGTCGGCGCGGCGGCGGCTCAGGCCGCCGGGGCCGGTCTGCTGGACCGGGCGATCAGCTACGCCATCGGCGTCGCCGGCGATGTTGCGCCGGAACTCCTGCCGCGCCCGACACCGTGCCGGGGGTGGGACCTGGAGATGCTGCTCAGGCACGCCAGCGAGTCACTGACCGCGCTCCACGAGGGCCTCGACGCCGGCCGCATCGGCCTGGCCCCCGCCGCGGAGGACGAGCCGGCGGCCGATCTCGCCCGGATCTTCCGCGATCGCGCCCGCCGGCTGCGCGGCGCGTGGAGCGGCGCGCGCCTCCGGCGCCGCGTCATCTACATCGCGGGCTGTCCGCTGGCCGCCAGCGCCATGGAGGGCGCGGGAGCCCTCGAGATCGCCGTCCACGGCTGGGACATATCCCAGGCGTGCGGGCACCGCCGGCCGATCCCGCGGGCGCTGGCGGCCGAGCTGCTCGCGGTGGCGGCGCTGCTGGTCCCGGAGGCCGGCCGTCACCCGCTGTTCGCGGCGCCGGTCGCCGTGCCGCCGGGGGCCGGTCCCAGCGACCGGCTCGCCGCCTTCCTCGGCCGCACCGGCCAGGCGTAGGTGATCAGCGCCCCTGTGCTCGCGGCATGATCCCTGGGCGTGGCCCAGGGTCGTTATGACGATAGGGCGGCCGCCGAGTCGTCCGGAGCGCGGCCGCGGCGACGTCAGCCCGTCAGCGCCCGGGCGCGGTGCTGCTGCGGGCTGATGCCGCGAAGGCGCTTGAACGCCGTGCTCAGCGCGAAGGGGCTGCCGTAGCCGACCTGCGATGCGACGGCGCCGATCGTAGCCCCGGGCTCGCGCAGCAGGTCGGCGGCCAGCGCGATCCGCCAGCCGGTGAGGAAGGTCATCGGCGGCTCCCCGACGAGGTCGTTGAAGCGGCGGGCCAGGCTGGCGCGCGACACGTTGGTCGCGCTGGCCAGCCCGGCCACGGTCCAGGGGTGCGCCGGGTTGTGGTGGATCAGGCGCAGCGCCCGGCCGACGACCGGATCGCCGTACGCGCGGTACCACGCGGGGGTGGCGGCGTCGGGGCGCGCGAACCACGCCCGCAGCACGGCGATCAGAAGCAGGTCGAGCAGCCGGTCGAGGACCGCCTCCTGCCCCGGCTCGTCCTTGACGATCTCGTCGGCCAGCAGCGGGATCAGCGGGGAGTCCCAGTCACCCTCGCGCAGGACGAGCAGTGGCGGCAGCGCGCGCAGCAGGCGCTGGCTGACCTCACCGTCCAGCTGGTAGGTGCCCGTGAGCAGGACGGTCGTGCCGTCCGGGTTGTTGCCCCAGGCGCGCACGCCGAGATCCGTCATCAGCTTGAGCTCCTGCCCGTCGGGCGTCGTGCAGCGCTGCCCGGGGAGGATGATGGCCTGCGGGAGCGTGCCGGGATCGTCGGCGACGGTGTAGGGGTCCGGGCCGCGGATGACCGCGACGTCGCCGCGATCGAGGCGGACCGCTGTCCCGTCATCGGGCAGGATCCACGCCTCGCCCCGCACGACCGCGACCAGCGTCAGCGGCGCCTCGTCCTCGATGCGCAGCGACCACGGTGGTTCCATGCTCGAGCGCAGCAGGAACGCCCCTCGCGCCCTGGGTCCGTCGAGAAGCCCGGCGACAGCGTCCATGAGGGGATTCTAGACGCTCACGCATGTTTGTGCGTAATCGAGCCATGGACGCTCTCACGCGGGCGGCCTTTACTGAGTGGCATGAACACAAACATGAGCACGCAAGGAACGACAGTGGTGCTGGGCGGCACCGGCAAGACCGGCCGGCGAGTGGCGGCGAGGCTGCGGGCGCGCGGCATCCCGACCCGGGTGGCCAGTCGCTCGGGCGACCGGCCGTTCGCCTGGGAGGAGCGCTCGACGTGGGCGCCGACCCTGCAGGGCGCGTCGGCGGCGTACGTGTCCTTCTTCCCTGATCTGGCCGTCCCCGGCGCCGCCGATACGATCGGCAAGCTCGCCGAGCTGGCGGTGGCGCACGGAGTCCGCCGGCTGGTGCTGCTCTCTGGCCGCGGGGAGGAAGAGGCCCAGCGCGCGGAGCGGGCCGTGCAGGAGAAGGGCGCCGAGTGGACGGTCGTGCGGTGCAGCTGGTTCAGCCAGAACTTCAGCGAGGGCTACCTGCTGGAGCCGGTGCTCGCCGGCGAGGTCGCGCTGCCCGTGGACGGCGTGCGGGAGCCGTTCGTCGACGTCGAGGACATCGCCGACGTCGCCGTCGCGGCCCTGACGCAGGACGGGCACGCGGGGCGCGTGTACGAGCTGACCGGCCCGCGGCTGCTGCGCTTCGGCGACGCGGTCGACGAGATCGCGGCGGCGTCGGGCCGCTCGGTCCGGTTCGTGCCCGTCACCATCGGGCAGTTCGCGGCGGCCATGCACGAGCAGTCGGTGCCCGGCGATGTCGTGTCGCTGCTGACGTACCTGTTCACGGAGGTGCTCGACGGCCGCAACGCCCGCCTCGCCGACGGCGTGCGGCGCGCACTCGGCCGCGAGCCGCGGGACTTCGGCGACTACGCGCGCCGGGCCGCCGCGGCAGGGATCTGGGACGGTGCACGATGAGCCGCCCGCTGGAGTGGGCGACGCTCGCGACGGCCCTGGGCTGCGGCCTGATGGCCGGTGTCTTCTTCGCCTTCTCGTCGTTCGTGATGCCCGCCCTGCGCCGCCTGCCGGCGGCGCAGGGCATCGCCGCCATGCAGTCGATCAACAAGCTGGCGGTCACCCCCGCGTTCATGACGGCGCTGTTCGGGACCGCGCTGGCCTGCGTGGGACTGGCGATCTGGGCGGTGGTGGCGTGGGGCCAGAGCGCCGCACCCTGGGTGCTGGCCGGCAGCGCCCTCTACCTGGCAGGCGCGATCGTCGTGACGATCGCCGCCAACGTCCCGCTCAACGACGCGCTGATGACGCTCCGCCCGGACGCCACGGCCGCCGCCGGCCGCTGGGCCGGTTACCTCAGCCAGTGGACGGCGTGGAATCACGTGCGGGCCGCCGCGTCGCTCGCCGCCGCCGGGCTGCTGACGGTCGCGCTGCGGCTGGGCTGAGCGCGGCGGCACTCCGGCCGGGCTGAGCGCGACGGCACCCCGGCCGAAAGTTCGATCTTGACAGATTTGTTTGGAAAGTATACGAACTAACAGATCCAGCGGAGGCGCCCGTCGTTCGCGGCCATCGGCCGCAGAGCAGGAGATGCCAGCGATGAGACGAACCATCCGCCGCCAGTCCGCCCGCTTGGCCGTCGCCGTTGTCTCCGCCAACCTGGTCTGGCTGGCGTCCGGCGTCCAGGCGGCGCCGCTGGCCGCCGCGGCGTCCCCCGCCGGCGGCGCGGCGCCGCCGGCCGCGGTCGGCGGCAACGGCGCCACGCCATCCGATACCGGGGCCAGCGACGTGTCCAACCTCGGATCGGCCGGCTGGAGCGTGCAGAGCAGCGCGGTCGCCACGCAGACCGGCGCGCAGATCTCCACCCCAGGGTTCGACACGAGCACGTGGCTGCCGGTCAGCAACGACGACGCGGGCGCACCGGGAACCGAGATCGAGGCCCTGGCGCAGAACGGCAAATGCCCCGGGGACACCGCGCTGCAGCCGGTGAACCAGAGCAGCGGCGGCCCGAACAGCGTCTTCTTCTCCAGCAACATCCAAAGCTGCTACGGCTTCATGAACAAGCTCGGTCCGGTAACGGTTAGCCAGTTCAGCGCGCCCTGGTGGTGGCGAACGGACTTCACGCCGAACCTGCGCGCCGGCCAGGCTGCCACGCTGATCGTCAACGGCGTGGTGGGCTCGGCGAACGTGTGGGTCAACGGCCAGCAGGTGGCGACCTCCGGCACCGTCACCGGCGCCTACACCAGGTTCACCTTCGACATCACGGGCCTGGTCAGGGACGGCACGAACTCGCTGGCGATCGAGGTCAACCCGAACGATCCGACCAGCATGTACACCCTGGACAACGTGGACTGGACCCAGATCCCGCCGGACAACAACACCGGCATCCAGTTCCCGGTCCAGCTCCAGGTCGCCGGGGCGCTCGCGGTCGGCAACTCGCACGTCAACCAGAGCGACGCGGCCGATCTGTCCAGCGCGGCGCTCACCGTCAAGACCGACGTCACCAACAACACGCAGACCGGCCAGACCGGGACGGTGACCGCGACCGTCACGCCGCCGGGCGGCGGCACGCCGATCACCGTAAGCACGGACGTCACCGTCCCCGCGGGCACGACCCAGGCCGTGTCGTTCACGCCGGACGACTACCCGTCCCTGACCATCACGAACCCGCAGGTCTGGTGGCCCTATCAGCTGGGGCCACAGCCGCTCTACACCCTCGGCGTCACGGTGGCGCAGGGCGGCACCCAGCTCAACTCCACCAGCGAGACCTTCGGGATCAGGACCGTGACCTCCTATCTGACCGGGTCGAACGCGATCGAGCCGAGCGGCGCCCGGGCCTTCAAGATCAACGGCGTGCCGATCGTGATCAGGGGAGGCGGCTTCGACCCGGACCTGTTCCTGCACTACTCGGCCGCGGACACGGCCAAGCAGATCGCCCTCATGAAGAACATGGGCGTCAACGCGGTCAGGCTCGAGGGCCACATCATGCCGGGCGACTGGTTCCAGCAGATGGACGCCGCCGGCATCCTGATCAACGGAGGCTTCCAGTGCTGCGACGCCTGGGAGGTCAGCGGCAGCCTGAGCCAGGCGCAGCAGGACGTTCTGCAGAACTCGGCCCAGACCATCGGGACGAACCTGCGCAACCACCCGAGCGTGTTCAGCTTCCAGTGGTCGGACAACCAGCCGACTACCACCCAGGAGTCGGTGTCGATCGCCGGGTTCACCGCGGCCGACTTCTACCCGCAGACCCCGCTGATCGCCTCGGCGGAGTACAAGTCGACCGCGACGCTCGGCCCCGCGGGGGAGAAGGAGGGCCCCTACGACTGGGTGCCACCCGACTACTGGTACGACACCACGCATCTCGGCACCGACTCGACCGTGACCAACGCGGGCGGTGCATGGGGTTATGACAGCGAGGAGAGCGCTGGCGACACGGTGCCCACGCTCGACTCGCTCAACCGGTTCCTGTCCGCGAGCGACCTGGCGAACCTGTGGCAGAAACCGAAGTTCAACCAGTACCACCTGAACTACGAGCCGCACTGCAAGACCGGCTACTCGTTCGGCACGCTGTGTCACTTCGACGCCGCGCTGTCCGGCAGGTACGGGTCGTGGTCGAGCCTCGGCCAGTTCGTCGAGCTGGCACAGGCCCAGGACTACGAGAACACCCGCGCGCAGTTCGAGGCGTTCATCGACCACGCCAACAACACCCCGCTGCCGTCCACCGGCACCGTGTACTGGCAGATGAACAAGGGCTGGCCGAGCCTGCTGTGGAACCTCTACAACAGCGACGGCGACCAGGCCGGAAGCTACTTCGGCGCCCAGGAGGCGAACCGGTCCCTGCACGCGCTGTACGCGCTGGACGACGGCACCGTGACGCTGGACAACCTGGGTGGCGACTCGCAGTCCGGGCTGTCGGTGGAGTCGAAGGTCTACAGCCTGTCCGGCGCGGTGCTGGACGACCAGACCGCTGGCAACATCACGCTGGGCAGCCAGCAGGTGATGACCAAGGTGCTGGCCCCGAAGGTGCCGGCCGGCAACCCCGTCCAGGTCTACTTCGTCGAGCTGACGCTCAAGCAGAACGGGTCGCTCGTCGACCGGAACGTCTACTGGCTGTCCACCCAGCCGGACGTGGTCAACTGGACCAAGTCGCTCGGCCAGCCGGTGGGCGTGATCAAGACTTACGCCAACCTGCAGGCGCTGCAGACGCTGCCGCGGTCGGCCGTCACGGCCACCGCCGCGACCACCGCCCAGGCCGGGCCGGGCGGGGCGGACCGTGCCACGACCGTCACCATCACCAACACCTCCGCGTCCACCGTCGCCTTCCTGCTCAGGGCGGACGTGCGCCGCGGCACGCCCGGCGGCCAGGAGCTGCCCGGCGACAACGAGCTGCAGTCGTCGATCTGGCAGGGCAACGACATCACGCTGTTCCCGGGCGAGTCGCAGAAGCTGACCGTCACCTGGAACTCGGCCGACCTCCAGGGCGCCAGCCCGGTGGTCAGCGTGTCCGGCTGGAACGTCCCCAAGATCGACATCTCGGCCTGAACGAGCTCAGGGCGTGGCATGAACCTCGTGCCGGTCTGGGCGGTCCAGCGCGGCAACGGCGGGTGCCCAGCACCCGCGACAGCAACACCTGCCAGCCGCGGCGCTAATCGCTGTCCGGGCCGGCGACGAATTCTCCCCAGCCGGCTACCGAGCGGGTCAGCCCCTCGCTGTGCAGTTCCTTGAGCGCCTTGGCAGCGGTGGTCTCGCTGACACCCTCCTCCTGCGCGATGCGCGTGATCGAGGGCAGTATGTCGCCGGCCGCCAGCTCGCCGCTGTCGATGCGAGCCCGCAGCTTGGCGGCGATCCGCAGGTAGGGAGGCACGGCCTCGCGCTGTTCTTCCGTCACGTGGATCACGTTAGCTAACCGCGGTGAGCTGCCGCTTGCCCTCCGGGCGGTCCTGGGTCACCAGACCGGCTCGAGTGAGCTGGCAGGGTGGCCATGGGAGAAGATGCTGTCATGGCTTCGTACTCCGTGAACCCGCAGGCCGTGGCCTGGGCACGGGAGCTCATCGACAAGCGTCAGTACGTGCTTCGCAGCGACTGGGGCAAGGTTCAGCCCAGTGCCAGCGAACGGAACGCCTTCCTCAAGTCGCACACGTGGGACGAGTACGCCCGATGGCATCTCGGCCTCACCGACGGTGCCTCCGACCACACCAAGGCCAGGTACGCGTTTATCTACGGGGACTTCCGCCGCGTCCATCGCATGGGCATCATCGCATGCCACTACCGGGCCGCCGAGTGGCGGCACAAGGAGATCGAGCTCGCCGCGCACGAACTCCTGCAGTACCTGGACAACAAGCGACCTTGACGAAACGGAACCTGGCTCCATGGCCGGCCCGGGGGGAGCCGTGATCATCGTCGGAGAGCCGTGGCTGGGTCAGGCTGGCAGGGCGGCCGCGAGGTTGTCGGCCATGTCGGCGAGGGTCTGGTCGAAGGCGGCGAGCCTGGCCGCGGGGATGCCCCGGGTGGCCACGGCGATGACCTCATGGCCCGCGGCGGCGAGTTCCGGTTCCAGTGCGCGGGCGCGGGGAGTCAGGTGATAGCGGGTGCGGCGGCCATCGCCGGGATCGGGCTCCTCGCGGACAACGCCGTCGCGCCTCATGCGCGCCAGGGTCTTGGCCATCGTCGACTGGTCGACGCTCGCGACCTGGCACAGCTCCCGCTGCGTCCGGCCGTCGCGCTCGTAGAGGGCGAGGAGCGCGGGGAACTGCCCGGGCACCACCCCGTAGGCCGCGATCCTCTGGCGCAGGGCGGCCTCGAACAGGCGGGCCAGCCGGTTGACCTGGTAGCCGACGGAGGAAGCCGGCCGCAGCGGCATCGTGGTCACGACCGGCTCTCCACCAGTCGCCTGGGCTCGGGTGACCTGCGCCGCCGTGACCTGCGGCGCCGGGTCATGCGGCGCCCATCGCGGAAGTTCAGCGCCAGCAAGGACAGGTTGAGCGCGCCGAACGAGAGTTCGGCGATCGCCAGCGCCGCGAACACCGGTCCGGTGGGGGCCGAGGCCAGCTGGTCGAGGATCACCGCGCAGGGGACCAGCACCAGGAGCCCGGCCGCGGCGGCGGCCTGCAGCCGCCGCCGCTTGCGGCGCACGACGGCGGACCGCGAGCGGCCCGCCAGGCGCCGGCCGGTCAGGCCGGCGGTGACGAGGAACCCGATGAGCAGGGGGAGCCCGAGCAGGATGCTACGCCGCAGGATGCGGACGTCACCCGCGCCGCCGGCCAGTTCGGTGACGGCGCTGGCGACCAGGAACGTGATGATCACTGCGATGGCACCGGCGGCGGCCGCGAGGTGAAGGCGGGCGAGCGAGGACCGGTTCATGTCGGCCTCCTGTTATATGGCTTGCCATGAGTATTACATGGCAAGCCATATATTTCAACGGGCTGGCGACACCTCGGTGATCCGGCGCGGAAGGTGCCGCTGCCCGCCGTTCGAGAGAGTGAGTTTCGCGGCTCCGGGGCGGCTCGATGCCCCGCGGCGGTGGCTGGCCCGCGGCGAAGACGGGGTCTCCCAGCGCTGGATCGACAACCGGATGCGGCCGTGGACCGCGCCTGCCGGTGACGGCCGGCCGTCGCGCCGCAGGCGGCGTCAGCCCATGGGCCCGCCGGCGACGAAAAGGACCTGCCCGGAGATGTATCCCGCGTCGGGGCTGGCGAAGAACGACGCGGCGTACGCGATGTCCTCCGGCTGCCCCACCCGGCCAACCGGTATCGACTGCGCCGCGATGCGCTGATGCTCCTCGAAGTCCCGGCCGAGCCGCCGGGCGGTGGCACGGGTCATGTCGCTGACGATGAAGCCGGGGGCGATCGCGTTGGCGGTGATGCCGTGGGAGCCGAGCTCCAGAGCGAGCGCCTTGGTGAAGCCGATCACGCCGGCCTTCGCACTGGCGTAGTTGACCCGGCCGGCGTGGCCGAGCGCGGAAATGCTGGACACGTTGATGATGCGCCCCCAGTGCGCTTCCACCATGTGCGGCACGACCGCCCGGGTGATGAAGAATGGCCCGCGCAGGTGGACTCCCTGCACCGCATCCCATTGCTCGGTGGTCATGTCCAGAACGCCGGCGTCGCGGGCGAACCCGGCGTTGTTGACCAGCACCGTCGGCGGCCCCAGCTCGGCGGCGATCCGCTCGACGGCGGCGGTCACCGCGGCCTCGTCGGCGACGTCGGCCGCGGCCGCCGTCGCCGGCCCGCCCTGGCTGGTGATCGCGTCGGCGGTGGCGGCGCAGTCGTCGTCCCTCAGGTCGATCACCCCGATCGCGTGACCGTCCCGCGCCAGCCGCTTGGCGACCGCGGCGCCAATTCCCCGGGCCGCGCCCGTGACTATCGCGCACCTTCGCTGATCGTTCACGGGCGCGACTTTACCCGGCCGGGCGGTCAGCGACGCTGCCGTGGGCCGGGCGCGGCCTCAGGCGCGGACGAGAAGCTCGGGGCCGTGCTTGCGCAGCTCGGCGACGGAGGTGACGCCCAAGAGCTGCATGGTCCGCCGGAACTGCTCCGCCAGCAGGTCCAGAGCCTTGTCCACGCCGGGCTCGCCGGCCACCATCAGCCCGTACAGGTAGGCGCGGCCGATCGCGGCGGCGTCGGCGCCGAGCGCGATCGCGGTCGCGATGTCGGCGCCGTGACGGACCCCGGAGTCGATCAGCACCGCGAGGTCCTCGCCGACCGCGTCCCGCACCGCGGGCAGCAGGTCGACGGGTGCGATGGCGCGGTCGAGCTGGCGCCCGCCATGGTTGGACAATTGCACGCCGTCCGCGCCGGCCTCGACGGCCCGGCGGGCGTCGGCGGCGCCGAGCGGCCCCTTGATGACCAGCTTGCCGGGCCAGCGCTCCCGCAGGTCGGCGATGTCGTCCCAGGTGATGCCCGAGCGGAAGAAGGTCGCCGAGCCCGCGATCGTCATGGACCGGCCGACGGCGAGGTTCGCGAACGTCATCGCCGGGCTGCGCAGCATCCGCAGCCAGTAGCCGGGACGCGACCCGATGCCCGCGATGGTGCGCACGGTCAGCTGGGGCGGGACGGTCAGGCCGTTGCGCACGTCCCGGACGCGCCTGCCCCCGACAACCGTGTCCACGGTGACCACCAGCACCCGGTACCCGCAGGCGGCGGCGCGGTCGACCAGTTCGCGGGTCAGCCCCGTGTCGGTCAGGATGTACAGCTGGAACCACAGGTCACCGTGCGCGGCGGCGGCCAGCTCGGCGATCGACGTGGTTGCCATCGTGGACAGCGTGTAGGGCAGGCCGTGCCGCGCGGCCGCCCTGGCGGCCGCGGTCTCCCCGGCGGGGTGCAGCATGCGCGTAAAACCGGTGGGCGCAAGGATCAGCGGGACCGTGACCGTGTGTCCCAGCACTTGCCCGGTGGTGTCCGCCGCCGAGATATCGGACAGCGCGCGCGGCACGAACCGCCAGCGCCGGAACGCCTCGACGTTGCCGGCCAAGCTCAGCTCCTCGTCGGCGGCGCCGTCGACGTAGTCGAACACCGGCCGCGGGATCAGCCGCCGCGCGGTGCTGCGCAGGTCAGGGATGTCGTGGCAGCCGGACAGCCGGCGGCGCGCCGCGTGCAGCTCGGGCGGTTTCACCCGTATCAGTTCGCGGATCTCTGAGATGTTCACTGGCCGTCACCGCCCCTCGGCCCGGTTACCCGTGCACGTAGGTGCCGGGGGCGGGCCCGAGCGGCGGGTACTTCCGGCTGCCGAGCGCGCTGGGCGCCGCCTTTTCCGGCCCGGAACGCGCGATCAGCCACTCGATCCACCGCGGCCACCAGGACCCGTGCTGGACGGCCGCCGCGGCCAGCCACCGGTCCGGGTCACCGCCGGCCGGCGGGCCCTCCCAGGAGTCGTAGCGCGTGCTCGTGGCCGGGTTGACGAACGACTGGATGTGCCCCGACTTGACCACGGCCATGTGTTTGTCGCCGCCGAGCACCTGGGTCGAGGTGTAAGCGGCCCGCCACGGCGTGATGTGGTCGGTATACCCGGCGATGTGGAAGCTGTCGCAGTCCACCTTCGCGAGGTCGATGGTCGTGCCGAGCACGGTGGCCGGCCGGCGGCCCGCCATGGCGTCCACGAGCATTTCCGTGCTCTCCAGCGCGAACCTCGCGGTGATCGCGGTGGCGTCGTCGTTCCAGGCCAGCACGTCGAACGAGGGAGGGTCCTGGCCGAGCAGCCACCCGCTGACCAGGTAGTTGAACACCAGATCGTTCGGGCGCAGCCACGCGAAGCCGGTCCGCACGCTGCGGCCGGGGATGACCTGTCCGCTTTCGGCGGCCCGCCGCAGCGCGGCCCGCGAGTTGGTGGTGTCCATCATGCCGATGATGTTGGGGCAGGAGTTGGTGAGCATCGTCACGATGAACGTCGCCGAGCCGGCGGATGCGTCGCCCGTGGCGGCCATGTTCCCGAGTATGAGCGCCGTGGTCATCCCGCCCGCGCACAGGCCGAGCCAGTTGACGGTGTCGCTGCGGGTGATCTTCTTGACGACCTCGGACGCCCGGCCCTGCGCCGCCAGGTAGTCGTCCAGCCCCCACCGCCCATGCCCGAGCTCGGCCCGGGGATTCCGCCAAACGATCATGAACGTCTGGATGCCGCTGGCCACCGCGAACTCCACCAGGCTGCGCCCTGGCGTGAGGTCGAGGACATAGTGCCGGTTGAGCTCGGGCGGCACCATGAGCAGCGGCCGCCCGCGGACGGCCGGCGTCGCGGGCGCGTACTGCAGGAGCTCGCAGATCTCGTCGCGGTAGACGACGGCGCCCGGTGTGCACGCCAGCTTCTCGCCCACGGGGAACGGCTGCCTGTTGACCATCTGGGGCATGCCGCCCCGCGCCAGGTCGCGCGCCATGTTTCGCCCGCCTCGCAGGGCCGACAGCCCGCCGGTCTCAAAGGCCCGCTTCAGCGCGGCCGGGTTGGTCCAGAAGAAGTTGGTGGGCGAAGCCATCGCGGTCATCACGTTGGCCAGGTAGCGCGTGCGGGCCTGGCGGTCCCAGGGCCCGTCCACGGCGTCGGCCATCCGGCCCGTCCATTCCTCGAACAGCCGGTAACCCCGGCCGAGCACACGGAAGAACGGGTTTTCCTGCCAGGTCACGTCCCCGAACCGGCGATCACCCTCTTCGAACGCGATGCCTGAGCGGCCCAGCGGGATCTTCACAAGCTCACCGGCCAGCCAGGGCATCTGCTTCGCGGCCACGAGCGGGTTCATCAGGTCGGCGGCCGATTCCAGCATCTCCAGAGGGTCGAATGCCCGCCCGCCCGGGCCTTCGCCACCTGCCATGGATGCGTCCGGGTCTGCCATAGCTCCTCCTGGGTGCCACGACCTGTCCCCATAATGTGACCGGCTGGGCGAAGGGGGGTCAAGCGACGCCCCGCCGTCCGGCGGGCGGATCGATCCCGGCACCGGGAGCGCGCCTGGCGCAACACGAGACGGCCACGGGCGGCAGGGCTCGTAGTATGCGGGCACGGACGCGAATCGCTGCGGCCCCGTGGCACGTCCCCGCGGAAGCGGGGCAGGGGATCGCCGGCATCGAGGAAGGCAGGCAGGCGATGGCGGCGGAACTGACACGGCTGCCGATGCTGATCGGCGGCAAGGCGGTGGATGCGGTCTCCGGACGGACGTTCGAGTCGCAAAACCCCTACACCGGCCGGAGCTGGGCCGTGCTGCCCGACGGCGGTCCCGAGGACGTCGACGCCGCCGTGGCGGCGGCGCGTTCGGCGCTGGACGGCGACTGGGGACGGCTGACCGGGTTCGGCCGGGCCGCGCTGCTCCGGCGCCTGGGGGATCTGATCTCAGACCACGCGCAGGAGCTTGCGCGCCTGGAAGTCAACGACTCCGGCAAGCTGTACCGCGAGATGATCGGCCAGATGAACGGGCTCGGGGGCTGGTACCAGTACTACGCCGGTCTGGCCGACAAGCTCGAGGGGCGGCAGATCCCGGCACCCAACCCGAACTATCTCGTCTACACCCGGCGTGAGCCGGTGGGTGTGGTGGCGGCGATCACCCCGTGGAACTCGCCCCTGCTGCTCATGACCTGGAAGGTCGCTCCGGCGCTGGCCGCGGGCTGCACCGTGGTGGTGAAGCCCTCGGAGCACTCCCCGGCCTCCACCCTGGGCTTCGCCCGGCTGTTCGCGCAGGCCGGGTTCCCGCCCGGGGTGTTCAACGTCGTCACCGGGCTCTCGCGTGACGTTGGCGCCGCCCTGGCCCGCCACCCCGGGGTCGACAAGGTCGCGTTCACCGGCTCGACGGCCACCGGCCGCGCGGTCGCCCACGCCGCGGCCGAGAACCTCAACAGGGTGACGCTCGAACTGGGTGGCAAGTCCCCCCAGATCGTATTCCCCGACGCCGACCTGCGGGCCGCGGCGAACGGGCTGGTGGCCGGCGTGTTCGCGGCGGCCGGGCAGACGTGCATGGCCGGCTCGCGGCTCATCGTCCACGAGAGCGTGCACGACGAGCTCGTCCGGCTGGTCGCCGAGCGGGCCGCCGCGATCAAGCTGGGCGACCCGAACAACCCGGACACCGAGATGGGGCCCGTCGCCAACGAGCCGCAGTACCACAAGGTGCTCGGTTACCTCAAGACCGCCGAGGACGAGGGCGCGACGGTGGCCTGCGGCGGGGCGGCCGACGCCGGGCTCGGCGGTTTCTTCATCAAGCCCACCGTGCTCACGGGGGTGAGCCCGCGGTCGACCGTGGTCCGGGAGGAGATCTTCGGCCCGGTGCTGTCCGCCTACACGTTCACCAGCGAGGACGAGGCGCTGAAGCTGGCCAACGACACTCGCTACGGGCTGGCCGGCGCCGTGTGGACCAAGGACGTTCACCGCGCCCACCGCGTGGCGGCCGGGCTCCGAGCCGGCACGGTGTGGATCAACGCCTACCGGGTCGTGGCCCCGAGCGTGCCGTTCGGCGGCTACCGCGCCTCTGGGCTCGGCCGGGAGAACGGCATGGCCGGCATCGACGAATACCTCGAGAACAAATCGGTGTGGGTGGAGCTTAGCGGCGACACGCGCGATCCCTTTACGCTGGGCTAAATCCCGGCCCCGCGCCAACGTGCCGATCCTGGTGGCGGTCCCCGGGCCGCCCCGGCGCCGGGCACCAAGCCGCCGGGGCGTCATGCGCGGCGCCTCGCCGGCGTCGTCTATCGTGGCGGAACCAGCGCCGCGGAGAGCGAGCCGATGCTTGACGACCTTGTGTACGAGGACAGCGAGCCGCCGGCGGTCGGCCTGGTGCCGGCCGGCGTCTCCTGGGACGAGGTGCGGGACCACATCAAGATCGCTCACAGCCCGCTCCTGGTCGGTCCCACGGCCAGCGGCCAGTACGCGGGAGCGTACTGGGCCAGCGCACAGATGGTGGTTGCTGGTGATCTCGGACCCGACCAGGAGCAGGCGCTCAGCGAGTTCCGGGACCTCCTGCGCGAGCGGGGCGAGGCCTAGGGAATCCGCAGCCGGTCGCGTCCGGCCGCGCTTGCCGCGGCGCTTGGCCCGGACTTAGGTTTCGCGCATGCACAGTGTGGACGCGACGACCGAGCAGATGATCCGTTCGGTGCTGGCCTACGCGGAGAACCGGCTGCGGCTTGACCCGGTCCCGCTGGATGAGGGCTCGCGGGATCCCGCCGAACTCGACGCCGCGCTCAGCGGGCTGCTCGGGGACGAGCCACACAACTCCGACCAGGTGCTGGGCATCTACACCTCGGTCATGGCGCCGGCGGTGATTTCCGCCGACAGCCCGCGGTTCCTCGGCTTCATTCCGGCGGCGCCGACGAAGGCGGCGCTCCTGTTCGACATGCTCATCTCGTGCGCCTCGATCCAGGGGATCTCGTGGATGGAGGCCGCGGGCGCGATCCACGCGGAGAATCAGGTGCTGCGCCTCATCGCCGCCCGGGCAGGCCTGCCCGGCTCGGCGGGCGGGTGCTTCGTCTCCGGGGGTTCGGCGGGGAACCTGTCGGCTCTGGTGGTGGCCAGGGAGGTGGCCAAGCGCAGGGCCGGCGACGCCGGCCGGGGCCGCCGCTTCCGGGTCGCGGTCAGCACCGACGCCCACTCCTCCATCGTCAACACGATGCGGATCCTCGAGATGGATCCGCTGACCGTCGCCACCGACGATCACCGGCTCACCGGTGCGGCGCTGCGTGCGGCGATCGACGCCGACGGGGACCCGTCGTCGCTGGCCGCGGTGGTCGCGACGGCTGGCACGACCAACGCGGGGATCATTGACGACCTGACCGGCGTCGCGGCCGTGGCCCGTGAGCACGGCCTGTGGCTCCACGTCGACGGCGCCTATGGCGGCGCGGGCCTGTTCGCGCCGAGCGTCCGGGCCGCCTACGACGGCATCGAGCACGCGGACTCGTTTGTCGTCGACCCGCACAAGTGGCTATTCGCGCCGTTCGACTGCGCCGCTCTGCTCTACCGCGATCCGGCACTCGCCCGCTCGGTGCACAGGCAGGACGCTTCCTATCTCGACGTCATCCACGACCGGCCCGGCGAATGGAACCCGACCGACTACGCCTACCACCTCACCCGCCGGGCGCGTGGCCTGCCGCTGTGGTTCTCCCTGTCGGTGTACGGGGTCCGCGCCTACACCGATGCGATCGAGGCGGCGATCGCCCTGGCGAAACAGGCCGCCGCCGAGATCAGCTCCCGCGACCACCTGGAGCTGATCCGCGAACCCGAGCTTGGCGTGGTGCTGTTCCGCCGCCGCGGCTGGGACCCGGAGCAGTACACGCGGTGGGCCGATCTGCTGCTCCACGATCAGGTGGCCTTCATCCCGCCGTCGGCGTGGGAGGGTGAGACGGTCGCCCGGTTCGCCTTCCTCCACCCGCACACGTCTATGGATCTGGTACGGCAGATCCTCGACCGGATGGAGTGACCCGTCAGGGTGGGGGCCGGCGGTATAACCTGCGGTGCGCGGGGGATACCTGCCGTCCCAGGGCGACCAGGGACTCGGCGATATCCCGCCGCATCTTGGGGGCGAACAGGCGCAGCAGGGGCCCGAACCCGCCCTGAACCCCAACCCTCTTGACCACCCGCACACATCCCCCGGCGAGTGGCTCGATTTCGTGGTCGAAGATGACCTTGCCCAGGGGCATCGGGCATTCGGTCACCCAGCCCCGCCCGGGACTCACCTCGGTGATGGTGAAGGATCCGCCGAGATTGCCGCGCTGCTTGGCCCAGCCCGAGACGCCGGGCTCGAACGGGCCGTCGAGGCGCGACATCTCCTTGCTGACATCCCACTCAGGCCAGCGCGCTACGTCGGTCCACACCTTCCAGACCGCGTCTGGCTCGGCCTCGAATGTCGCCTCGCATTCGAATACGAACATGTCCGCCCTTGGTAAAGCCCGGCAGAGTCGAAACTAGCCGGCTTACGCCTAGAAAGCCCCTGTTCGCATCCTGACCAAACGCGGGGCTCAGCGCAACCGCAGGCCCCTGGTGTGTCCCACCCACTGGGCTCGCACCGCAGGGTGCCAGATGCGTGCTTGTCCGATCCGCTGGTTTGAGTTCCCCTCTGGGGGTGAGTGGCGAAGAGCATGACTACCATCGAGACGCGCGGGAGAAACGTTCTCGCCGAACTCGACCAGCGAGTCCCCACGTCGTTCTACTGGTCGCTGACGCTGCTCGCGACCATCGGCGGGTTCCTGTTCGGGTACGACACTGCGAACATCGGCTCCGCGCTCCCCTTCGTCCCTTACTCGCTTAACGGCTTCGCGCTCGGCTACCTGGTCGCGGGCGCGTCGCTCGGTGCGGCCGCCGGAGCGTTGCTGGCGGGCCCGCTGGCGGACCGGTTTGGGCGCAAGTCCTTGCTGGTCACGACCGCGCTCGTCTACGCGATCGGCGCGATCTTGTCGGCGTTCACCCCGAACGCAGCCGTGCTGCTGGCGGCGCGAACGCTGATCGGCCTGGCGATCGGCGCCGACTCGGCAATCGCCACCGCCTACATCGCCGAGTACGCGCCGCGCAACCGGCGTGGCGCGCTCAGCATGCTGCAGCAGTGGATGATCACCGTCGGCATCGTCGGCGCCTTCCTCGTCGCGCTGCTCATCCTGTGGCTGCTGCCGCACAGCGCGTCCACCCTGGACTGGCGGCTGATCCTCGGGATCGGCGCGATCCCGGCGCTGATCGGGCTGGCGCTGCGCACCCGGATGCCGGAGTCGCCGCGGTGGCTGCTACGGCACGAGCGCTACGAGCAGACCCAGGCGGCCATGGGCAAGCTGGGCATGCAGGTGTCGATCGAGGATGTCCGCCACACGGCGCGCGAGCTTGAGGCCGCCGACCGGCGCGGCCAGCAGACCCGCCGCCGGAACTGGACAAAGGGCGTCAAGCGGGCGCTGGTCGTGGTCTGCGTGTTCTTCGTGTTCCAGCAGATCACCGGCATCAACGTGCCGCTGTATTACGGGCCCAAGCTGCTCGGCCCGCTGTTCCAGGCCGGCAGCGACAAGGTCGCCGCCACCATGGCCGGCGTCGAGGTCACCACCATCATCGCCGCGGTCAACGTGATCGCCACCTACTTCGCCTTCCGGTGGATCGACCGATTCGGCCGGCGGAAGCTGTCGATGGGCGGCTACGCCGGGATGGCCGTCTCGGCGGTGGTCGCCGGGATCGGGCTGTTGCTGCTGAAGGGCACGCCCGAGATCATCGTCGTGATGATCGCGCTGAACGCCTTCATCGCCTCGTTCGCGATCGGCGTGGGCGGGACCGGCTGGCTGCTGCAGGGCGAGGTGTTCCCAACCGCCGTCCGCGGACAGGCCGCCGCGATTGCCGCCAGCGTGGACTGGGTCGCCAACTTCGCGCTCATCGAGGTGTTCCCGGTCTGGCAGACCGGCATCGGCCTGGGCTGGATCATGATCTCCTTCGCGGCCTTGTGCCTGCTCGCCATCGCCTTCATCAACCGGTACCTGCCCGAGACAAAGAACCACTCCGTCGAGGAGATCACCGAGATCTTCGAGAAGGAGGCGGCGGGGACCGGCCACGGCACCTCCGGCCCGGTCACCCGCGGCGCGGCCGCCGCCTGAGGTAGCGGACGCCGAGTTAGCGATGCCCAGCTCAGCCGCTCAGACGCCGGCCGTCGTCGCCGTGGCCAACCGGCTGCCGGTCCGCCACGGCGACGGCGGCTGGGAGCTGTCGCCCGGCGGGCTGGTCACGGCGCTGCGGCCGGTGATGGCGAGCCACGCCGGCGCCTGGGTCGGCTGGGACGGCGGCACGAGGGGAATACCCCCGACGCTGCCCGACCTCGGCGTCCGGCTGCTGCCGGTCAGGCTCTCCGCCGTCCAGCTCCGTGATTACTACCACGGGTTCGCCAACGCGACGCTGTGGCCGCTGCTCCACGACGCGATCGAAAAACCACGCTTTGAGCGGGCCTGGTGGCACAGCTACCAGCAGGTGAACACCGCCTTCGCGGACAGGGCGCTGGCCGCCCTCGGCGAACGGCCGGGCGCGCTCGCGTGGGTGCACGACTACCAGCTCATGCTCATCCCCCGGCTGATCAGGGAACGGCTGCCCGATCGGCCCGTCGGGTTCTTCCTGCACGTGCCCTGGCCGTCACCGGACATCTTCGCCCGCCTGCCGTGGCGGCAGGAGGTATTGCTCGGGCTGCTCGGCGCGGACGTCGTCTCCTTCCACACCGAGCGCTACCAGGCGAACTTCCTCCAGGCGTGCGGGCGCCTGCTCGGCGGCACGGGCGTCCAGGTGGCCGGCTCGGCCATCAAAATGCCAGACCGGCGGGTGGTGTCGACGACGAGCGCGCCGATCTCCATCGACGCGTCCGAGTTCACCCGCCTCGCCTGCGAGGGGGAGACCAGCCGGGAAATCCAGGCCCTCAGCCAGCAGTTCGCCGGCCGGGCCCTGCTGCTCGGAGTGGACCGGCTCGACTACACCAAGGGCATCGTCGAGCGGCTGCTGGCCATCGAGATGCTCCTCGAGCGGCGCGCGGACCTGCGCCGCAAGCTCGCGTTCGTGCAGGTCGCCGTGCCCAGCCGCGACGACGTGCGGGAGTACCGCAACCTGCGCGCCACGGTGGAGCGTCACATCGGCCGGATCAACGGCCAGTTCACCGAGCCCGGCTCCGATGTGCCGGTGCACTACCTGTACCGTGGGCTGCCGCAGGGGCAGCTTGCCGCGTACTACGCGTTCGCCGCCACCCTGCTCGTCACCCCGCTCATCGACGGGATGAACCTCGTCGCCAAGGAGTACGTCACGGTCCAGCAGGCCCGCCGCGGCAGCGGGTCGCTCGTCCTGTCCGAGTTCACCGGCGCCGCCGACGAACTGCGCGAGGCGGTCCCGTGCAACCCGTTCGACGTCGAGGGCCTGTCCCAGCGCATCGAGCACGCGCTCGGGCTCCCGGTCGCTACCCGCCGCACGGCGCTCGCCGCGATGGCAAGGCATGTCCGCGGGCACGATGTGCACCGCTGGGTGGCCGGGCAGCTCGCCGAGATCGCATCCCGTGGCGCCGATGCTGGGGCATGACGGCCCGGCCGCCGTTGCCCGCGCCGCCGCGGCGGGATCACGCACGCCTGTGGCTCAGCTCAAGCGCCCGTAAACCCGCACGCCCCCCCGGCACGGTCGGCCCCGGCGACCGGAGCCAACATCCTCAGCCGTGGCCGGTTCGACGCCATTGCGGCGCCGGCCCGGTGCTCGGCCGATGCGACGAACGTAGGGGACGGCGGCCGATGACGCATCGTCAGAAGTATGTAGCTGGCTATGTATTCGCTCGCCCGGGCGGTCCACCCGCAACGCCCGGGACCGGGCGCGTGCCCTTGTGAGCTAATGCCCATGTTACGAGCCAATGCCCATACGGCCCGGCGCTGATGTGCTCATTCTTCGTCGGCAAGCCCGCCCGGGTCTATCGTTGGGGACTAAGAATGCCGCGCCTGAATCAGCTGAGGAGAATGAGGGATTCCGACCAATCTGCCCCACGAGCAAAATAGCTTCGTCGGCCGCGAGCGCGAACTCCAGCAGCTGCACCGGCTGGTGGGCGTGACCCGTGCGCTGACGCTGTGCGGGGCCGGGGGGATAGGAAAGACCAGGCTGGCGCTTCAGGTCGTTGCCGGGGTGGCGGATGAATTCCCGGATGGAACGTGGTTTGTCGAGCTCGGTGACCTGCGGCACCCCGATCTGGTTGTCTCGCGTGTCGCGTCGGCCGTCGGCGTTGGGGAAGAGCCTGGCCGACCGCTGATCGAGACGCTCACCGAGGCGCTGCGGCCCCGCCGGCTCCTCCTGACGCTGGACAACTGCGAGCATCTCATCGATGCGTGCGCGCGGCTCTGCCAGGGCCTGCTGGCCAGCTCGCCTGGTTTGCGCGTGATAACGACCAGCCGTGAGCCGCTGCACGTGGCGGCCGAGACGGTGTGGCAGGTGCAGCCGCTGTCGGTCGCGCCCGACGGCGCCGCCAGTCCCGAGGACGCGTTCCGGTACGAGGCGGTTCGCCTGTTCGCCGCCCGGGCCGCGGCATCGCTTTCCGGGTTCACCCTCGGCCCGGCCAACGCGGCGGCCGTCGCCGCGGTCTGCCGCGCGCTGGATGGTGTGCCGCTGGCGATCGAGCTGGCGGCCGCGTGGGTCCGGACGCTGTCGGTGGAGCAGATCGCCGAGCGGCTGGCTGACCGCTTCGCGCTGCTGACCACCGGCACCCGGACCGCTCCACCTCGCCAGCGCACCCTGCGTGCGGCGATGGACTGGAGCTATGAGCTCCTCACCACCTCCGAGCAGGTGCTGCTGCGGCGGCTCTCGGTCTTCGTCGGCTGGTCGCTCGAGATGGCGGAACGGGTGTGCTCCGATGACGACATCCCGGCCAGCGACGTTCTTGGCCTGCTCGCCTCGCTGATGGACAAGTCGCTGGTCGTGCGCGAGCCTGAGGTGCTGGGCGAGGCGCGCTACCGGCTGCTCGACACCATCCGTGAGTACGCGGCGGCCCGCCTGGGCGACGCAGGCGAGACCGCGGCCGTGCGGGGCAGGCTCCGCGACTACACCGTGGCGCTGGCCGAGCACAACATCGCGATCGGGATGGCGCGGGTCGCCGCGCCCTGGTCGGCGCGGGTCGACGTCTTCCGCCGGTACGACGTTGACGGCGGCAACCTGCTGCAGGTGCTGGGCCATTGCCTGGCGGACGGCGACGCGGAGACGGGACTGCGGCTGTGTACGGCTGTCCGCCCGTGCTGGATCGTGCGGGGCACCTTCACCGAGGGCGGCGAATGGCTGGACTCCCTGCTGGCGATCGACGCAGCCGCCGTTTCGCCGGGTGTTCGGGGCGCCGCCCTGGTGGGGCGCGCGCAGCTTGCCCTGCCCAGCGACTCGGCCGCGGCCGAGTCGCTGGCCCAGGAGGGGCTTGAGCTGTGCCGCGCCGCCGGTGATCAGTGGTGGACCGCGGCCGCGCTGAACCTTCTCAGTGAGATCGCCCTGCACACGGGGCGGACGGACGAGGCGGCGTCGGCCGCCGATGAGGCGCTGTCGATCGCGCAGACGGCCGGCGACGGCTGGAACGAGGGATACGCACTGGGCATCCGCGGGGCGATCGCGGGGCTGCTCGGCAGGCTGCGGGAGGCGGAGCAGCTTGTGAAGTCCTCGATCGCCATCATGCGCCGCATCGACCAGCAATGGGGCGTGGCCCGGGCCCTGCTCGGCCTTGGTGACCTGGCGCGGCTGCGCCGCGACCCCGGCGGCGCGCATTCCCGGTACCTGGAAGCACTGGCCATCCTGCGGGAGATCGACGCGCGGCCGGACATCGCGCGCTGCCTGGCCGGCCTGGCACGGGTAGCCATGGACCTGGGCTCCCTGGGGCAGGCGAGGCAGCACCTCGCGGAGAGCATCCAGCTCAGTCACTCCACCGGTTCACGCATCGGCGTGGCGCGAGGCCTGGAGGCCTTCGCGGGCCTGGCCGTTCAGGAGGACCGGCCAGAGCTGGCGGTGCAGCTGACCGCCGCGGCGACCGCGTTGCGTGAGGCCGCCGGCTTCCCCCCGCTGGCGGGCGCGCGCGTGGAGCGGTACCTGTCACCGGCGCGCCGCCTCGGCGAGCCGGCCATCGCGCGCCTGTGGGCCCGGGGGCTGGCCATGAGCGGCGAGGCGGCGGTCGCGCTGGCGCTGGACACGCCGCAGCCGACAGGCGGGGACGCGGTCGTGCTGACCGCCGTCGGGACCTACGACGTGGCGACGGCGCCGCCCGGCACGCTGACGCCGCGGGAGCGCCAGGTCGCCGCGCTGGTCGCGGGCGGCCGCAGCAACAGGTCCATCGCGGAGGAGCTCTTCATCAGCCCGGCCACGGCCGCCCGGCACGTTGCCAACATCCTGGCCAAGCTTGGATTCTCCTCGCGCGCGCAGATCGCCGCCTGGGCCGCGGACACACAGCGCGACCGCGCCGACCCCGCCACGGCGGCCGGGCCGGGACCGGACGCCTCGCGCGGCGCCGGCCAGGCCAGCGACCTGCGGCTGGACACCGGCCGCGGGTTATCCCGATGAGCGCCGGCCGGCGAGGCGCCGCGCCGGGTCATACCGGGCACCCGCGGTGGGAAGGTAGGGGATAAGCCCGAGACGCCGCGCCCGGGGGCGGCGCCGGCGGTGGGCCCGGGAGGTGCTCGTGGGTCCTGAAACGGTGCCCGGGAGATCCCGCCCACGAATCGGCCTCGTGCTCGGCGCGGGCGGGGTGCTCGGGGCGGCCTGGATGACGGGTGCGCTGCCGGCGCTGCAGGAACGCCTCCCGTGCCCGCTCGCGGCCGTCGACCTCGTCGTCGGAACCAGCGCCGGCAGCGTTCTCGCCGCGGCGCTGCGGTGCGGGACCGGCATCGACGAGATGGTCGCCCACCAGCGGGGCGAGGCCGTCGGCGTGCTGGCAGACGCCGGCGTGAGCGATGTGACCGGGGGGCCGTGGCCCCCGCCCCCGATGCTGCGGGTGGGCTCGCCCCGGCTGATGCTGACCTCGCTGCTGATGCCGCACCGGGTGCATCCGGGAGTCGGTGCCAGCGCCTGGATGCTGCGCGGCCGGCGGACTCACCGGGACCTGCGCGAGACGGTCGACGCGCTGCACACCCGCGCATACGGCCACGCCGTGCCCCACGGATCGTCGGCCAACTGGGTCGGCGGCGGCCGAACCTGGATCGTCGCCGTCGACTACGACCGCGGCCGCAGGGTGTTCTTCGGCCGGCCGGGTGCGCCACGCGCCGCGCTGCCCGACGCCGTGGTCGCATCCTGCTCCATCCCCGGCTGGTACGAGCCGGCGGTGATCGGCGGCCGCCGCTACGTCGATGGCGGAGTGCGGTCCCCGACCTCGCTGGGCGCGCTGGTGCGGGCCGGGGTGGACGAGGTCTTCGTGCTCGCCCCGATGGCCAGCCTCGCGCCCGGGCGGCCGCCGCGTAACCCGCTCGAGCGGCTGGAACGGCGCCTGCGGGCACTGATCACCAAGTCGCTGCTGCGGGAGGTCCGGGCCCTGCGCTCGGCAGGCATCCGCGTCACCGTGCTGACTCCCGGCCCGGAGGACCTGGCGGTCATGGGCGTGAACCTGATGGACCCGCGGCGCCGCCGGATGGTGCTGGAGACGTCCCTGACGACCTCGGCGGGCACGCTCGGCGGCATACCGCCGGCCCGGCCGCGCGTCGCCTGAGCAGCCGGGCCACCCGCCACCGTTCGTCAAGCACCGGCCCCTCGCTGAGACGGCTGGCATGATTGAGCGCATGACCGCCGTGAAGATCAATGCCATTACGGTGCCGGCCGACGGCGGGGACGAGCTTGCCCGCCGTTTCGCCGCCCGGGCGAGCGCGGTCGCAGGCGGCTCGGCGGGGTGAGTGTGCTCCGTGAGGTCGCGGTGCCGCGGCTGGCGGCCGCCGAGCTTGAGCCGATCATCGGCCCCGGGCGCTACACGCGGCTGCTCGCGGTGGCCACGATGCTCCGGGAGCGGCTCGGCCGGCGGACCATCTGGAACGTCAGTTCCACCGCGGTCGGCGGCGGGGTCGCCGAGATGGTGCGGGTGCTGGCGGGATACACCGCGGGCCTGGGGATCGCCGTCCGCTGGACCGTGATCGGCGGTGACCCCGACTTCTTCGCGATCACCAAGCGGGTGCACAACCAGATTCACGGCCAGATCGGCAGCGCCGGTCCGGTGGGCCCTGCCGACGCCGGCCATTACGAGCGGGTGCTGGCCGCGGACGCCAAAGAGCTGCTCAGGATGGTCCGGCCCGGCGACGTCGTGCTGCTGCATGACCCGCAGACGGCCGGCCTGACGCCGGCCCTGGTGCTGGCCGGCACCCGGGTCGTCTGGCGCTGTCACATCGGCGCGGACCAGCAGAACGACGTGACGCGCGCGGCCTGGGACTTCCTGCGGCCATATCTGGCGCCCGCCAACGCCTACGTCTTCACCCGGCGGCAATACGTTCCGGTGTGGGTTCCGGAGGCGCTCACCCGGATCATCCGGCCGTCCATCGACCCGTACTCGGCGAAAAACGAGGAGCTCAGCACGGAGACGGTGGCGGCGATCCTGGCCACCATCGGGGTCCTGGGCGGCGGCCCGCCGCCGGCCCCCGGGCGGTTCACGCGCCACGACCGGACGACCGGCGAGGTCACCCGGGCCGCGAGCGTGACGGCGGAGGCCAGGCCCGGGCCGGGTGACCGGGTCGTGGTGCAGGTTTCGCGCTGGGACAGGCTCAAGGACATGCCCGGCGTCATGCGCGGCTTCGCCGAGCACGTGGCGCCCGGCGGAGACGCGTTCCTGATCCTCGCCGGGCCCGAGGTCAGCGGGGTGGCCGACGACCCGGAGGGCGGGCAGGTTCTCGCCGAGTGCGTCGCGCGATGGCGGGCCCTGCCGGCCGCGACCCGGGCGCGCGTGCTGCTCGTCACCCTGCCGCTCGATGACATCGAGGAGAACGCCGCCATGATCAACGCGATCCAGCGGCATGCGAGCGTGATCGTGCAAAAGAGCCTCGCGGAAGGGTTCGGGCTGACCGTGGCCGAGGGCATGTGGAAGGGGCGCCCCGTGGTCGGCTCGGCCGTCGGCGGGATCCAGGACCAGATCACCGAGGGCACGGGGCTCCTGTTGCGCGACCCGACCGATCTGGCCGCGTTCGGGTCACAGGTACGGTGGCTGCTCGATCACCGCGCGGAAGCCGAGCGGATGGGCCGGGCGGCGCAGGAGCACGTTTGCGAGCACTACCTCGCCGACCGTCACCTGCTGCAGTACGCGGACCTCTTCACAGAGGTGATCGGCGGGTAGGGCGGCCCGCTACGGACGCGGCGCGATGCCGCGAAGGGCCGTTTCGGCGAGCCGCCCCGCCAGATCGGTGGAAGGGGCGATCGCGCTGCCCGGCGGGCTGAAAAAGACCCGCGGCAGGATCTGGCCGTGGATCGCGCCGACGATCAGGGTCACGGCCGCGCCGACGTCGGCGCCCGGATCGATGCGGCCGAGGCGCTGCTCGGCGCGCAGGTAGGACGTCAGGATGGCGGGCAGACCGGCGGGGCCATCGCCGTCGGCGGCCGGCGCGCCTGCGCCCGGCGCTTCTCCCGCCGCGGCCCCGCCAGCGAACGCGGCATCTCCGCCGACCATCGCGTGGAAACGCGTGAGCACCTTCGGCTGCGAGAGCAGTCCCGCGAAGGCCGGTACCACCCGCGCGAGTACCCCGATGCCGACGTCGATGAACAGCCGCAGGTTCTCGGCCACGGTCCCGGTCCCGGCCGGCGGCATCTGGGGCATGCTCTGCATGACCGTCGCCACGTGCGCGAGCATGGCGTGGGCGAGCAGGTCCTCTTTGTCCTCGAAGTAGTTGTAGAGCACGCCGTCGGCGACCTGGGCCTCCCGGGCGATGTCACGCACGCCCAGCCCGGCGCTGCCCCGCTCGCCGATCAGCCGCGCCGCGGTGGCGATGAGGTAGTCGCGCAGGTTCTGGCCGCCGCCGTCGCGCAGCACAGCGGGTTTTCTAGGTGACATCGCGCCTGAGTGTAACGAGCACGGCGGCGGCGGCGAAGGCGGCGGCGTACCCGAGCAGCACCAGGCCGCCGCCCCACTGCGGCAGCAGCGGGGCGGCCGCCGCGATGCCGGACCCGTCGAGGGCCTGGCTGGCATAGAAGGGCAGCCACCGCGCGAGCCCGGATCCGACCAGCTGTCCGGCGATGCCTTCGATCAGGGCGATCCAGGCCAGCGCCAGTGCGACGGCGCCGACGACGTTGCGGATGAGCGCGCCGAGCCCGACGCCGATGACGGCGAAGGCGCAGTTGGCCGCCACACCGCCGCCGAGGGTCAGCCACGTGCTCTGCGCCGAGAGTTGGATCGTCCCGCCCTTGACAGCCCACCAGGCTGCCGCGGTGCCGATCGCGACGGCAGACGACACGAGCCCGGCGGCCGCGCCGACGAGCCCGTAGACGGCCAGCTTCGCGGCGACGACCCGTTCCCGGCCGGGAAAGCTGAGGAGGGTGTCGGTGATCGTGCCATGTCGGTACTCGCCGGCGACCGCGAGAATCCCGAATATCAGGGTGATCACCGCGGCCAGGCCGACGTGTGCCAGCGCGCGGCTCTGGACCGCCGGGTCGTGCACGTTCCCGCCGGACTGGGCCAGGCCGGTGACACCGGCCACGACGATCACCGGCCCGGCGGCGAGCAGCAGCCACGGGCTCCGGACGGTCGCGATCTTGCGGAATTCGGTGCGGATCTGGGGCAGCACGTTGGCCTCCTTGTTCGTGGGCTGGTCGATCGCGGCTACGCCCGGGGCGCCGGACGATCAGCCCGGCACCGCGGTCAGCTTCAGGAACGCCGACTCCAGCGCGCCCGACCCGCCCAGCTCGCGCAGCGGCCCGGAGAAGCGGAGTTCCCCCGCGTTGACGATCACCACGTGGTCGACCGTCTGGGCCACCTCGCTGAGCAGGTGGCTGGCGACGACGATCGTGCGGCCCTCATCCGCGAGCGCACGCAGCAGCCCGCGGAGCCAGGCGATGCCGGCCGGGTCCAGACCGTTGGCGGGCTCGTCGAGGAGGAGGGCCTGCGGGTCGCCGAGGAGGGCGGCGGCGAGCCCCAGGCGCTGCCGCATGCCGAGCGAGAACTCGCAGACGCGCCGGTTCGCCGCCTGGCCCAGGCCAGCCAGGTCGAGAACCTCGTCCACGCGGCGATCTGGCAGGCCGTCCGGGGCGGCGAGGACCCTCAGGTGGTCGCGCGCCCGGCGCCCAGGGTGGAAGCCGGTCGCCTCCAGCAGCGCGCCGACCCGGCGGCGCGGCTGGTCGAGGCGCCGGTAGGGGACACCCCCGATCAGGACCTCTCCCGCGCTGGGCCAGATCAGGCCGAGCGCCGCCCGCAGCGTCGTCGTCTTCCCGGACCCGTTCGGCCCGAGGAAGCCGGTCACCCGGCCGGCGGAGGCGGTAAACGACATGTCCCGCACGGCCCTCACCGCGCCGAACGTCTTTGTCAGGCCGCGGACCTCGATCTCCGCCATCCACTCCTCCTATGAACAGAGTTTCATGAACTCTAGTTCATGAAGACTAGTTCATCAAGGGAGCGCCGGGGCGTTCTTGCCGAGCCGGGGGAGCCACTGCGGCAGGCGGCAGGTGCCGCGGTCAGCCGGCGCCGACGGCGAGCAGGCGCCCGTCAGGTCCGCGGGACCGTCGCCAGGGCGGGCCGCGCCAGCGAGAAGCGCGCGGTGCCTTCGCCGGCGTCCCCGCCCAGGGCCAGGTCGGCCAGCATCTCGCCGAGCAGCGGCCCGAACTTGAAGGCGTGACCCGAACATCCGGCGCCGACGACGACGGGTCCCTCGCGGTCGAGCACGAAGTCCTCGTCGGCGGTCATCGTGTACAGACACGTCTCTGGCCCGAGCCGGGCCGGCTCCAGCCCCGGCAGGCGCGCGCGCACGTACTCCGCGGCCCGGCCGTCTTCCGCCGGGTCGATCCGGTCGAAGGGCCCGTCGGCGGGATCGACGGCCCGGCCCGGAATGTGGGCGGCCACCTTCACGCCGGGCGCGTCGCCGACCATCGGCACGGCATACCAGATCAGCTCCGCGTCCGACCACTCGATCCACGTCGGCCACGCGGGCGCGCCCGCGCCCGCGTCGTTCGGCCGGAAATAGCGCACCTGCTGCAGGGTCACGGTCAGCCGCGGCGCGCGGGCGACGGCTCCGGTCAGCAGCCGCCCGCTCCACGGCCCCGCCGCGATGACCGCCACCTTGGCCGAGAGCTCGCCCGCCGGGGTGCGCAGGAGTGCCCGGTCGCCTTTGGCCTCGATGCTGAGCACCGGGGTGTGCGCCCGCAGCGGCACCCCGTCGCGCTCCGCCAGGCGCTGGAGGGCGGCGACCGTGCGTGCGGCCAGGCAGACGCCGGAGTCGGGCTGGAACAGCACCCGCTCGCCCGGCCGTGTGGCGATCCCCGGGAAGCGTTCGCGCACCTCCTCGGCCGACAGCCAGGAGTGGTCCACGCCGCCGCCGGCCAGCGCCCTGCCGCACCGGCTGGCGCCCGGGCCGGCGTCAAGGCCGCCGGTTCTGATCAGCAACTCCTCGCCGGCGTCGTCCTGCAGACGCGCCCAGGTCTGCAGCGCGCTGACCGCCATCCGCACGTAACCGGGATCGGGATAGGAGAGCCGGAAGATGCGCGTCGCGCCGTGTGAGGAGCCGCGGGCGTGGCCGGGAGCGAACTGCTCGAGCAGAACGGCCTGGACGCCGCGCGCGGCGAGCGCCCGCGCGGTCGCGGAGCCAAGCAGGCCAGCCCCCACGACCGCGACGTCCACCCGCTCCACGGCCGCGACGATAGCCGGCGCCCGCCGGCCGGCCGCGGCTCCCCGGCGCTAGGGGATGAGCGCGATCTTTCCCGTGGTGTGACCGGTCATGACGGCCCGGTGTGCCTCGGCGGCCTTGTCGAGCGGGAAGGTTTGCGTCACGAAGACCCGCAGCGCACGCGCGGCGGCAAGCCGTGTCAGCTCCAGCCGGGCGGCGTCGCGGATCTGCGTTCCCGGGTCCGCGCCCGGCGCCCCGCCGAGAACCTTGATGCCCTCACGGAAGCCGCGCGCGAAGCCGGCGATGGTGGCGATCCGTGCCCGGTCGGCGACCAGCTCGAGCGAGACGTCGAGGGCCTCGTCGGTCCCGACCAGGTCCAGCGCCGCGTCGACCCCGCCGGGTGCCGCGGCGCGGACCCTCCCGGCCAGCCCGGGGCCGTACGCCACCGGGAGCGCCCCCAGCTCGCGCAGGAAGCCGTGCTTCGTGGGCCTCGCCGTGACCACGGGCGTCGCCCCGCGCCCGCTGGCGAGCTGCAGCGCCATCAGCCCCACCCCGCCGGCACCGCCGTGGATCAGGATCGTGTCGCCCTCGCGCACATCCGTCGCGGCGAGGAGGTGCCAGGCGGTCACGCCCGCGACCATCAGGCACGCGGCCTGCGCCCAGTCGAGCGCCGGGGGCTTGGGAACCAGCGCAGCCGCGGGGGCGACCAGCTCGGTGGCGTAGGCACCGGACACCCGGTACGCGATCACCTCGTCGCCGACCGCGACCGGCCCGGCAGGGCCGGTCGGGCCCGGCGCGCCGGGCCCGACCGCGGACACCACGCCGGCGGCCTCGCTCCCCGGCCGCACGGGCAGCCGCGCGGGATCGGCACCGAACGCACCGCTGTAGGCCTTGTAGTCGGCCGGGTTGACGCCGGCGGCGCGCAGCGTGACGCGCGCCTGCCCGGGCCCGGGCTCGGCGGCGGGCTCCTCGATGATCGAGAGCACGTCGGGCCCGCCGAACGCGGCGGCGATCACGATGGCTGCCATGCCTGCGGCAACATCGCCGCCAGCGCCGGTCATTCCGGCCCTCGGCAAGCCCCGCTATGCCTGCTGGTCGCGGCGGGCGCGGGCACGCCGCTTGCCCTCGTGCATCGCCTGTACCCGGGCGACCGGGATCGTGTGGCCCTCCTCGACCAGATGAGTGCTCAACGGCTGCGGCCGTGGCATCTGCGCTGCCCACGGATCGCCGCGGGCGAGCAGGGCCGGCGCGGTGTGCACGGTGAAGTCGGCCGGCGTCACGCGGTCGAGGTCGTCCCAGGCCACCGGGAAGGACACCGGCACGCCGGGCCTGGCGCGCGGGCTGTAGGCGGCCGCCACCGTCGCGCCGCCGGCCCGGGTCGCGTCCAGGAACACCTTGCCGCCGCGCTCTTCCCGGACGAAGGCGGTGGTGGCCAGCGCCGGGTCCAGCCGCTCCGCCCGCGCGGCGAGAGCGCGGGTGGCCGCGGCCACGTCCTCGATGGCGGCGTCGGGCGCCAGCGGGACGAACACGTGCAGGCCCTTCGCGCCGCTGGTCTTGACGGCGCCCGCCATCTCGACATCGGCGAGGGCCTGGCGGACCAGCCGCGCGGCGCGGACGGCCAGGCTGAACGCGTCGTCTCCCGGCGGGTCGATATCGAGTATCAGGTGGGTGGGGCTGGTCCAGTGGCCGACCCTGACCAGGGCCGGGTGGAACTCTACGGCCCGCTGGTTGGCGAACCACAGCAGCGTCCGGCGGTCGTTGCACAGCGCGTAGGTGACCTCGCGCCGCGAGGCCTCCGCCCACAGCGACACCGTCGGCACCCACGGCGGGGTGTATTTGGGGAGGTTCTTCTGCATGAACGGCGCCTGCCCGCGCAGGACGCGGATCACCGACAGCGGCCGGTCACGCAGCGCGCCGATGATCGGGTCGCGGACGGCGTCCAGGTATTCCACCAGGTCCTGCTTGGTCGCCTCCGCCCCCGCGAACAGCGGCTGGCCGAGGTTGGTCAGCGTCACGCCGTCCCGGACCTCGTCGCCGCTCACCTGGTGAGCTTCCCACCGATCGCGTCAGGATGCGAGCGGCTGGCCGTCGTCAGCCGCCGGGCCTGAAGATCAGGCAGTTGCTCGTCGCATGCGCGTAGAGCTTGCCGCTGGTGTCGGTGAGCCGCGCCTCGGCGAGGGCGGTGCGCGATCCGAGGTGGGTCACCGTGCCTTCGCACAGCAGCCGCCCGCTGCCGGTGGTGACCGGCCGGATGAACCTGGTCGCCAGGTCCAGCGACGTGTAGTAGGCGCCGGCCGGCAGCATGCTGTGCACCGCGCAGCCGCACGCGGAGTCGCACAGCGTCGCGTACACGCCGCCGTGCACGGACCCGATGGGGTTGTAGTGGTACTCGGCGGGCGTGATGTCGAACACGGCCCTGCCCGGCTCCACCGACACCAGCCCGAAGCCGAGGGTGGCGGCGATGGGTGGCGGCGGGATCCTGCCCGCCTGCATCTCCCGGAGGAAGGAGATCCCGTCGAGCTCCCGGGCGGCGGCCGCGGAGGCGGCCGGATCCTCCCATTCGTGTGACCGTGACCGCGTGCGGTGGTGCTGCCCGTCCGCGGTGGCGGCGGTCGGCGCCTCGAGGCCGCCGTGAGCCGGTGAGCTCTGCATGGCCGTTCCCTCCCGCTAGTCGAGCCGCGCGTGCACGGTGACGGATGCCGCGCTCGGGTCATGCTGGGCGGCCGGCCACCGCGCGGCGATCATGGCGAGCACCCGCTGGTTCTCCGCCAGGACATCCATCGCCAGGGTGGTGGCCCCGCGCGCCCGTGCGCGGCCGGCCAGCGCGCGCAGCAGGCCCGAGCCCACACCCCGGCCCTGCCAGGCATCCGCCACCACCACGCCGATCTCGGCTATCGCGGCACCATCGGGCCCGGTGGTGTCGGCCGCCATCGCGTGCCCGATGATCGCTCCGTTCCGGGTCGCGACGAGGGCGTCGACGCCGTCCCGGCCGCCCGCCAGTGCCTGGAGCATCGCCGGGCTGGCCGGCAGCGCCCCGGCGAAGAACCTCAGGTACCGGGTCCGCACCGACAGGCCGGTGAGAAAGTCCCTGAGCGCCGGGTGATCGGTGCTGGCGGCCCGCCGTATCATGACCCGCCCGCCCGGCCAGACCGGCCAGGGCGCGTCATGCCGGGCGGACGGCCCGGGCCAGGCGGCCGCCGCCGGCTCCCGCTCCTGGGTTCGCTTCACAGACCCAGAATCCGCCAGGATTGCTGAGTCTGTCAACTGGACTTAGCATGCGAGCATGAGACGGCCCTGGATCCTCGACTATGACGGCGCCAACTGCACGATCGGCGCGGCCGTGGGCATCATCGGCGAGAAGTGGACCTTCCTCGTGCTGCGCGAGGTGTTCAACGGGGTCCGCCGCTTCGACGACATGCAGCGCCGCACACAGGCGCCCAGGCAGGTCCTCAGCGACCGGCTGGCCCGGCTGGTGGGCCAGGGCCTGCTGCGGAAGGTCCCGTACCGGGAGCACGGGCAGCGCGGCCGGCACGAGTACCGGCTGACCGACAAGGGCCTGGACCTCTACCCCGTCCTGGTCGCCCTCATGGAATGGGGCGACCGGTACGCCGCCGGCCCGGCGGGGCCGCAGGCCCTGCTCACGCACCGTGACTGCGGCGAGCCCATCCAGCTCGAGCTCGCTTGTGCGGCCGGGCACAAACTCGCGTCCGCGCGCGAGGTGACGCCGCTGCCCGGCCCGGGTGCGCGCAAGATCGCCTGACGGGGCGCCCGTAGGCTGGGCGCGTGAGCTTCGACGTCAGCGCGGACGCCTACCAGCGCTTCATGGGGCGGTTTTCGGAGCCGCTGGCGGCGCGGTTCGCCGATCTGGCCGGGGTGCGGCACGGACAGCGGGTGCTGGATGTTGGCTGCGGGCCCGGTGCGCTCACGGCAGAACTCGTGGGTCGGCTGGGCGCGGACGGGGTCTGCGCGGTCGACCCCTCACCGCTGTTCGCCGCCGAGGTCGCGAAGCGGCTGCCCGGGGTGGAGGTCAGCGTGGCGGCCGCCGAACGGCTTCCCTTCCCGGACGGGGCGTTCGACGCCACCCTCGCCCAGCTTGTCGTTCACTTCATGACCGACCCGGTGGCGGGCCTGCGCGAGATGGGCAGGGTGACCCGCCCGGACGGGGTGGTCGCGGCGTGTGTGTGGGATCACGGCGGCGGCCGTGGCCCGCTGACGTCGTTCTGGCACGCCGTGCGTGAGCTTGACCCCTCGGCATCCGATGAATCCGGGCTCGCGGGCGTCGGCGAGGGCCAGCTGGCCCGGCTCTTCGGCCAGGCCGGGCTCACCGTCGCGGAGTCCACCACGCTGACCGCGCGGGCCCGCGCCGGGACGTTCGAGCAGTGGTGGCAGCCCTTCACGCTCGGCGTCGGCCCGGCCGGGGACTACGTGGCGTCGCTGGATGCGCAGCGCCGCGCGCTGCTGCGCGAGCGCTACCGGGAACTGCTGAACGGGGGGCCGGTCGAGGTCAGCGCCACCGCGTGGGCGGTGACCCGCCGCGGGCCGGGCGATCACAGGTTACGCAGGAACGCGTTGGCGATCGGCGCCGATGAATCGGCCCCGACCCCACCGCTCTCGACCAGCACCGCGAAGGCCAGGTCCCCCTGGTAGCCGATGAACCACGCGTGGGCGCGCGGCTTTTGCGCCGATCCGAACTCGGCCGTGCCGGTCTTGCCGAAGACCCCGCCCGGGAAACCAACGCCGGCCGCGGTTCCCGTCGTGACCACCGCCCGCATCATCGGGCGGAGCGTGCTCAAGACCTTGGGGCTGAGCCTCTGCGGCTGGGCGGACTGCTCCGGAGCCGGGCTGAGCACGAGCTGCGGCGGCCGCCAGGTACCGTTTTCGACGGCGCCAGCCATCGATGCCTGGCTGAGCGGAGTGACCAGGTCGGTGCCCTGGCCGAAGGCGTCGGCCGCCAGATCGATCTGGGTGCGTGGCTTGGTGAACCGCCCGAGAGTGGCGGGGATGCCCAGGTTGGGCCGGGCGTTGAAGCCGAACGTGGCTGCCGACGACGCGAGCCTGTCCCCGTTCAGCCGCTGTGTCGCGAGCGTGATGAAGGTGGAGTTGCACGACACGGCGAACGCGGTCTGCAGGCTGGTCGAGCCGAGATGCTCATTGTTGAAGTTATGGAACGTCCGGCCTCCGATGTTCACCCGGGCCGGGCACTGCACGGTGCTGGCCGGGCTCAGCCCGGTCCCGCTGAGGGCGGAGGCGGTGACCACCTTGAAGGTGGAGCCGGGCGGGAACACGCCCTGGAGCGCACGATCGAACCCGCCGGGCCGCTCGATGACCGCGAGGACCCGTCCGGTCGATGGCTGGATGGCCACGAGGTCGACCGGCTTGGTGGTCGTCGCTTCCCGGACCGCCGCGGACGCGGCCAGCTGGACATGCATGTCGATGCTGGTCCGGACGGACTTGCCGGGAGTGGCGGGCATGCGCGCGACGGTCGTGTCGACGCGCTTGCCGGGGCCCTCGATGCGGACCGTGAGGGCCGGCTGGCCGGCCAGCTGCGGCTGGTAGGCCTGCTCAACCCCGCCCAGGCCGACCGGATCGCCGGCCTGGTACGGGGCGCCGAGCGCCTTGGCCTGGGCGGCGGTGGCCTTGACCACGTTGCCGGTCACCAGCGACAAAGACCCGGACTGGTTGAGCGCCCGCCGCGAGCTCAGCACGGTGTTGTCGGCCGCGAGCACCTGCGCGCGCGGCGGCCACACCGCGTGCAGCACGAACCTCTCGCCGGCCTGCAGCGAGGGATGGATGTCGGACGGGCTCCAGCTCACCCACCACTTACGACCCTGCGTCACGAGCCGCAGCTGGCCGCGATACTTCCATACGTGACCGGCCGCGATGGTGGCGGTGGCGGTGAAACTCGCCTGCGCGGAACTGCCGTCCTGGGTCACCCGGCCGAGCGTCAGGTGGATGCGGCGCAGGCCGAGTTGCGCCGACGCCGCCTTCAGCGGGCCGGCCACCCCGCCGTGGGGGGCGTTCACGGTGACCGCGTCCATCTCGCCGTAGCTGCGGGTCTGCCAGGCGGCCAGGTAGGCGGACGCGGTCGCCTGCGGGCTTCCCGTGGTGTGCAGCAAGAGGAAGGCGACGATGCCCCCGGCCACCGCGAGCGCGATGGCGGCCCCGGCCACCGCGGCGGCGACCGGCATGCACCCCCCGCGGGATTCGCCGCGCTCCGCACGAGACGCGCTGCGGCTCACGGCTCAGCTCCCCGCCCAGCTCACATCGGCGCACCCGTGGCGGCGGGAGCGGGAGGTGGGCGCGTCGCCGGTAGGGACAGGCAAGGTGAAGTCCTCACGTGTTCGGCCCCCGCAGCAAAACGATAGCCCGCTGTTTCTGCCTCGGTGCCGCGAACGAGCAAACGGGCCGGCGCCCGTCGTTGCCCGCCGGCCGGGAACCGCGCTAGCGTCCCTGGGGTGGAGTCAACGGATGCGTTGCTCACCGCCCGCCTGGCGGCCGGGGATGATCACGCACTCGCTGAGGTCTTCGACCTGCTCGGGCCGGCCGTGTACGGGGCCGCGCTCCACGTCCTCGGCGAGTGGGCCGCCGCGCAGGACGTGGTCCAGGACGTGTTCGTTGAGCTGTGGAGCCGCCCCAGCCGGTACGACCCCGCGGCCGGGTCGCTGCGCGCCTACCTCACGATGATGGCCCGGCACCGGGCGGTTGACATGGTGCGCAGCGAGCTCCGCCGGATCGCACGGCAGGAGCGGAACCAGCGGCTGACACCCCAGCCCGAGTTCCCGTCCCCCGGTGAGGAAGTGGCGGCCGCCGAGGCCGCCGGCGTCGTGCGGGAGGCGGTGCGCCTGCTGCCCGACAGCCAGCGCCAGGTCGTCGAGCTCGCCTACTTCGGCGGGCTGAGCTACCGCGAGGTCGCGCGGGCGGCCGGCATCCCCGAGGGGACGGCAAAGTCGCGGCTGAGAATCGCGCTGGCCAAGCTGGAGTCGGTGCTGGAACCGCAGCTGCTGGAGCTGTCATGACGGGCAGCGAGCCGGGCGGCGTGACACCTCCCGCCGGCCTGCGGCGGCGGGTGGTGGCGGCATCCCGGCGGGCCCGTCCGGCGGGCCGGGTCATCCCGGAGATCCCGCGGATCTCCCCGGCGGAGGCCTTCGGCCGCGCCGCCGACGCCTTCTACGCGCTGCTGTGCGCGCTTAACGAGCCGGACTGGCGGCTGCACGTCCTGCGGGACCTGGACGTCCAGGGCCTGGCCGGTCATCTGACCGGGGTCGAGGACGACGTGCAGCGCGCGCTGCGCGGCGACCCGGTACAGGCCGATCACGTCACGTCCACCCAGCCCGCGGCGGACCGCCAGGCCGGGCGTCCCACGGCCGCGACCCGCGCCGACTGGCGCCGGGCGGCCGACCGCACGCTCGAGATGGTTCGCGGGGCGGACGTAGACGCCGAGGTGACCGTGTGGGGCATCCCGCTGCCCCTGCGTTCGGTGCTCGTTGCCCGGGCGTTCGAGCTGTGGACGCACGAGAACGACATCCGGCGGGTGGCGGGGTTGCGGGCGTCGGTGCCCGACGCCTCGACGCTGCGCCTCATGACGGAGCTGGCGACCGGGATGCTGCCCATCGCCGCGCTCCTGACCGGCCTGCAGGGGCCGATCAACCTGCGGCTGGTCCTGACCGGCCCCGGCGGCGGGACCTGGGATGTCGCGATCGGCGGGGACGCGCCCGAACCCGCCTCCATCGCGATCGTCACCGACGTGGTCGATTTCTGCCGGCTGGCCGCGAACCGGGCGAACCCCGACGACCTGGATCTGTATGTCACCGGCGACCGGGACCGGGCGCCCGCGGTGCTGGCCGCCACGTCGGCGCTGGCGCTCGACTGATCCGTCCCGCTCCCGGCGACTGATCCGCCCCCGCTCCCGGCGACGTACCCTCCACGGAAGCTGAACCCGCGTGGGGGCTTCCCCCCGCCTGGGGGGGCCGGGGGGCGGCCGGTCGGCCGGTGCTGACGAGTACCGGCCGGCCGGCCCACTTGCGCCGTCAGGGGAAGCTCAGCACCAGCGCCACCACCGAGATGGCGATGATCGTCACCGTGATCAGCAGCAGGCGCCGGTCGTGGATCGCTCCCACGACCGGCGTGCGGGGAACCCGGCCCAGCCGCCAGACGACGGCGGACAGGATCAGGACCGGCAGCCCGACCTCGGGGTGGTACTTGAGAATGGCGGCCCCGACGGCCGCGAAGGAGACGGCGGTGCGGGTCCACGCCAGTTCGGTCCGTTCGCGGGCCAGCCCCGGATCGGTCTCCTCGATGTCGGGGGGTGGCGGTTTCCCCGCTCGTGGGTTCAGGGGGCTCTCACCGCCGACAGCAGGGCGAGCGCGGCGGCGAGCAGGCCGATGACCGTGATCGCGACCGCCAGGATCTGGGGCAGGCGGGAGCGGGGCAGCGGTTCCCCGTGGCGCAGCGCTCGCTGACTGGCCTTCCATTCGACGTAGCTGACCACCGACACGGCACAGCCGAGCAGGATCAGCGGGGTGCCGATGGCGTGCCGCCCCCACGGAACACCGGGGAACGGCGGCAGCAGCTGCGCGATCGCCAGCCCGCCGACGACCAGCGCGAGCGACGTGCGGCTCCACGCCAGGAAGGTCCGCTCGTTCGCAAAAGTGAAGCGGGCATCGGGCTCGGTGCCGCCGCTGTCGTCGCCGGTGTCGGGCGGGCCCCCGCCGCCCGGGTGGTCAGTCATGTGGCTCCCCGCCTCGCCGCTGGATTCGTCCTGCCCACAGGCATTCTCGCGCTCCGGTGAACGAATGAGATGGCCGCTACGTGATCTGGGGTATCCGACACCCAACACTGAACGGAGAGATGCGATGCGTGGCAAATGGTGGGCGCCCGCAGGGTTCGCTGCCGTCGCCTTGATTGCCGCAGCATGCGGGACTTCATCCGGGGGCTCGGGCGGCGGAACCGCCGTAAGCAGTTCGACGCCGAGCGCCGCTTCTGCCGCTTCGCAGTCGCCCAGCAAGAAGCTGGCAACGACGATGATCGGTGGCAAGAGGGTGCTGACCAACGCCAACGGGTTCACGCTCTACTGGTTCGTGCCGGACACCTCGCACAAGTCGCACTGCAATGGCGACTGCGCGCAGCACTGGACGCCGGTGCCAGGACCAGCCAAGGGGGGTGCCGGCGTGACCGGCCACCTCACCACGATCACCCGCTCGGACGGCTCGATCCAGGCCGCCTACGACGGGCACCCGCTGTACACCTACGTGGCCGACACCGTCCCCGGCATGGCCAAGGGCAACGGCCTGAACATCGCGGGCGGCAAGTGGTGGGAGATGACCGCGTCCGGCGCGACCCCCGCCCCGGCCGCATCCGGCGGCTCCACCGGCGGTGGGGGTGGGGGCTACGGGTACTGACAGCAGCCCCGTCCTGCACCAAGATAGGCACATGCGCAGCGAGCCGCGGCCGGTGGCGGGCTGGCCGCGGCTCGCGCTGCGGGTCATAGGCGGCGGGCTGCTGGTCGCGACCGCGGCGACGCATCTCGATCTCTACCTGACCGGCTACCGGACGATCCCGACGATCGGCTGGCTGTTCCTGCTCCAGGTGATCGCCGCGTTCGCCCTCGCCCTCGCCGTGCTGGCGACCGGCAGCCGGCTCGCCGCGGCGGCCGGCGCCGGCTTTGCCCTCGCGACCCTGGGCGGCTACCTGCTGTCGGTGTGGTTCGGCCTGTTCGGATTCAAGGAAGTGCGCACGACCGCGGGCATCGTGGCCGGGGTGATCGAGGTGGCTGCGGCAGCGGCGCTGGGCCTGCTGGCACTGACCCCGGCACCGGGTGGCCGGCATGAGGCCGGCGCCGGCGGGGGGGTCAGTGCCCGGCTGCGGGCCGGCCTGCCACACGCGGGGTGGCTGGTCACCGGCGCCTCGGTCCTGGCCCTGGCGCTTCTTGGCGGCACGCTGGCCACCGCGGGCAGTGTCCCCACCTACGCGTCAGCCGGCGGCGGCCTGAAGACGGCGCAGGTCGATGGCGCAACCGTCCTGGTCAACGCCAAGGGCTTCACCCTCTACTGGTTCGCCCGAGACACTTCCACCAAGTCGAACTGCGAGGGCACCTGCGCCCAATACTGGCTCCCGCTGAAGGGCCCGACGACCCTGAGCCCGGGCGTGACCGGCCAGCTCGGCACCATCAAGCGCTCGGACGGCTCGGTCCAGGCCACCTTCGACGGGCATCCGCTGTACACGTACGTGAGCGACACCGCTCCCGGCCAGAACAGCGGCGACGGGGTGAACCTGGACGGCGGGCTATGGCATGAGGTGAAGGTGTCATAGGACGTTGCGGGCTCGTGCCGGCGTCAGAAGACGCCGGCGAGCTCGGAGGTCCACATGACGATCCTGGTACGGTCGCCGCGGAACAGGTCGCGGGCGAACTCGACCGGCTGACCGGCCCGGTCGTAGGCGACCCGCTCGACCAGCATGAGCGGCGCGCCTTCGGCCACCTCCAGCGCCTCGGCCTCCCGGACCCCGGCGGTGACCGGCTCCAGGCTCTCCCGCGCCCGGTGCGGGCGCTGGCCGTACCGGGTCTCCAGCAGCTCGTAAAGCGACCCGTCGAGCCGGCACTGGAGCAGACCGGGGAACATCTCCGCCGGGAACAGCGACTGCTCGAGCACGATCGGGCGGCCGTCGCCCAGCCGCACCCGCCGGACCTCGTGTACCGGGTCGCCCTCCGGCAGGCCGAGCGCCGCGGCCGACACCGGGCCGGCCGGCCGCTGCGTCGCGAACAGCACGCGCGCACCGGGCTGCATCCCGTGCCGCCGCAGCTGCTCGGAGAACCCGGCCAGCGTGGTGCGGTCCTGCTCCAGCTTGCGCTCGGCGACGAAGGTACCGCCCTGGCGGCCCACGGTGCGGGTCACCAGCCCGCGCCTGGCGAGCTTGGCCAGCGCCTGGCGCAGGGTCATCCGGCTCACCCCGAACCACTCGGCCAGGTCCTGCTCGGCAGGCATGCGGTCGCCGGGGGCGAGCCGCCCTGCCCCGATGGCCTCGGCCAGCCAGTCCTCGATCTGGCCGTACACGGTCGCGCCCGCTCCCCGGAGGATCTCCGGCGGCGCCGGCCCGAGCACCTCCGGCGCCACCCGCGCGCTGCGCTGTCTCGACGTTAGCGGCATCGGTCAGCCGGTCACCCGTCCGGCGCGGCCCCGGACACCAGCGGTGCGTCGTCGCCGGCCGGGGCGATGACCGGCGCGAACTCCTTGCGCCGCCCGACCGCCAGGTAGTAGATCGCGCCGATCAGGGCGATGAAGACGAACACCGTCCACAAGATCGGGATCTTGTTCAGGAACGGGATTCCGAAGTGGAGCAGGCCGCCGGTCTGGTCCGGCTTCGGGTTGCTGGCGACCCGCGGCCAGGCGAAGTTGACCAGCATCGCCCCGCCGTACGCCAGCGCGAGGATGTTCACGAGCATCCCCCAGCGGCCGAGCCGGAACGGCGCACTGGTCCTCGGCCAGCCGCGGGCACGCGCGCGCAAGATGATGATATTGCCGAGGAAGTAGCTGAAGTAGATCGTCCCGGTCGCGGCGATGGCGATGATCGCGACACCGGAGTACTGGATGAACGGGACCGCCGCGAGCACCGCGATCACGATGCACGTCCAGACCGGCGTGTGCAGGCTCGGTGACACCTTCGCCAGCGGCTTGGAGAACGGGAGCGTGTTGTCGCGGGACATACCGAAGCACAGCCGGATGGTCGCCGCCATGATGGACAGGCAGCAGACGAAGATCGCCGCAGCGACCACCAGCAGGTAGAGGGTCGCGAAGCCGGTGGAGAAGTTCGCCTCGATGATCTGCGCCGGGCCGAGGCCGAGGCCGCCGTTCGCCGCCATCGCGCCCTTGACCCCCAGGTGGGCCGGGATCGCCACCAGCGTGCCGAGCAGGAACACCCCGCCGATGATGAACGCGCCGATCACCGCGTAGAGCACCGCCTTGGGCGCCGCGCGGCGCGGGTCGCGCGTCTCCTCGGCGAGCGTGGAGGCGGTGTCGAAGCCGTAGATCACGAACAGGCTCATGAACATGGCCGCCAGGAACGTGCTGGGCGTGACGGGGACGCCGCCGCTGTTGGTCACCACGCTGAAGCCCTGGTGATTGTGGAAGGCGAGCAGCACCAGCGCGAACACGAACATGCCGAGGATCTCGAAGACCACCCCGGTGTTGTTGATGATCGCCACCAGCCGGACGCCGTAGATGTTCAGCACGGTGATCACCGCGAGGGTGATCAGCGCGACGATGAGCTGGGTGTGCAGCACGGTGTTGGAGTCGCCCGCGCCCAGGCTGTGCCAGCCGAGGCCGTTCAGCGCCGGGATGAGCGCCAGCGGGAGCGTCGCCACCACCGCGGCGATGGTCAGGATGCCCGCGAACAGGTACATCCAGCCGGTGAACCAGGAGTACGACCGGCCCGCCAGGTACTTGGTCCATTGGAAGACCGAGCCGGCGATCGGGTAGTGGCTGGTGACCTCGGCGAAGTTCAGGGCGACGATGAACTGGCCGAGCGCGACCGCCGGCCAGGTCCAGATGAACACCCCGCCCAGCGTGGTCAGGCCCAGCGCGAACAGTGTGAAGATCCCGGTCGAGGGGGAAATGTAGCTGAACGCGACCGCGAACGAGCTGCCCATTCCGAGCGAGCGCTTCAGCTCCTGCTTGTAGCCGTACTGCGCGAGGTCGGCGGAGTCCTGCGCGTGCTGGTCGGTGGTGGCCTGTGATTCAGCGCTCATGACTGGTCCTCCCCCTGTGCGGCGGGGCCGCACCTCACGGGGCCGCTGATTGACGGCGCAGACTGAGCCGTAGCGTAAAGTCCCGCCGCCTAACTGTCTAGACCCTTCGTGAGGCACTTCGTACATATCCGGCTGTTCGCCAGATTGTGCACCGTTTCGTCTAGACCTTTTGCGCTCCGCCATCTACGCTGCCTTTGAGCAACCGGTGCAGCCCGGGCAGCGAGCGATCGCGGGAGGGTTGGCTATGGGCAGCGAGCGCCGGGGCGGCCAGCAGGAGGGGGGCCTGCTGGGCGCCCCGGCCGCGATCGCCGCCGATCTGCCAGGTGCGATCGACCGCGTGCCCGGGCTCACCGGCGTCCCGCGCACGGTAACCGAGCTTCCCGGTGGCCTGACCAATCGCAACTACCGGGTGAGCACGCCCGACGGCAGCTTCGTGGTGCGCGTCTGGTCCGCGGGCGGCGACTTCCTGGCGATCAACCGCGACCACGAGTACCGCAACTCGATGGCCGCCGCGCACGCCGGGGTCGGCGCGCCGGTCGTGGCCTACCTGCCGGAGGACCGCATGCTGGTCCTCGGCTACATCGACGGGCGCACCTTCGGCAACGAGGACGTCCGTACGCCTGCCAACATCCCCCGGATCGCGCGGGCCTGCCGTCAGCTGCACGCGGGACCGCGGTTCGCCAGCGACTTCGACATGTTCGTCATCCAGGGCCGGTACGCGGCGGTGACCGCCGAACTCGGCCTGCGCGTCCCGGCCGGCTACGACAGCCTGATGCCACAGATGGAGGCGGCCCGGCGGGCACTGGCCGTCCGCGCCGAACCGACCGTCCCCTGCAACAACGACCTGCTCGCGGCGAACTTCATCGACGACGGACGCCGGATCTGGCTGATCGACTACGAGTACGCGGGCAACAACGACGCCTGTTTCGAGCTCGGCAACATCTGGGGTGAATGCGGCCTGTCCGACGATGCGCTGGCAGACCTGGTGACCGCCTACTACGGGCGCGCGCTGCGGAACAAGATCGCCCGCGCCATGCTGCTCGGGATCGTGGGCAAGTACGGCTGGACGCTGTGGGGCGCGATCCAGGCCGCCACCAGCCCGCTCGACTTCGACTTCTGGTCCTGGGCGATGGAGCGCTACGGGGGCGCCGTGGCCGGCCTGACCGGCCCGGACTTCCCCCGGCTGCTCGACGACGTGCAGCGCGACGACTAGGGAGGCCGATGCCAGCCTCGACGTCACCACTGCCGCCCCGGGCCCGCGTCGTCATCATCGGCGGGGGCGTGATCGGCACCAGCGTCGCCTACCACCTGACCGCGATGGGCTGCACCGACGTCTTGCTGCTGGAGCAGGGGCAGCTATCGTGCGGGACCACCTGGCACGCGGCCGGCCTGGTCGGCCAGCTGCGCGCGTCGGAGAGCGGCACCCGGCTCGTGCAGTACTCCACCGAGCTGTACGCGCGGCTTGAGGCGGAGACCGGCCTGTCCGCGGGGTTCCGCCGGTGCGGCGGGATCATCGTCGCCCGCACCGAGGACCGCATGGTCCAGCTCCGGCGCACCGCCGCCGTGGCGGAGGCCTTCGGCCTGGACTGCGAGATCATCGATCCCGTGTGCGCCGGGGAACGGTACCCGATCATGGAAACCGGCGACCTGGTGGGCGCGATCTGGCTGCCCGATGACGGCAAGGCCAACCCGACCGATCTGACCTACGCGCTGGCCAAGGGCGCACGGGCGGGTGGCGCGGTCATCCGCGAGCGGACCCGGGTGACGGGCATCGTCACCGCCGGCGGCGCGGTGACGGGCGTGACCACCGACGAGGGCGATGTCGAGGCCGAGGTCGTCGTCAACTGCGCCGGGCAGTGGGCCAAGCAGGTGGGCGCCTGGTGCGGGGTGACCGTGCCGCTGCATTCGTGCGAGCACTTCTACGTGGTGACCGGGCAGATCGACGGGGTTCACCGCGACCTGCCGGTGCTCCGCGACCCGGACGGCTACACCTACTTCAAGGAGGAGGTGGGCGGCCTGGTCGTGGGCGGTTTCGAGCCGAACGCCAAGCCGTGGGTCGCGCCCGACGCGCTGCCGCACCCGTTCGAGTTCCAGCTGCTGGCCGAGGACTGGGACCACTTCTCGCCGCTCATGGACAACGCCATGGCGCGGATCCCCGCGCTCGCGCATGCGGGCATCAAGAAGTTCTACAACGGACCGGAGAGCTTCACCCCCGACAACCAGTTCATCCTCGGTGAGGCGCCGGAGTGCAAGAACTTCTTCGTCGGGGCCGGGTTCAACTCCGTGGGCATCGCGTCGGCCGGCGGTGCAGGCCGGGCGCTGGCGGAACAGATCCTCACCGGGGACCCCGGCCTCGACATGACCGTCACCGACATCCGGCGGTTCGCCGCCTTCAACGGCAACAACGCCTGGCTGCGTGACCGGGTGGGGGAGATCCTGGGCCTGCACTACGCGATTCCGTGGCCGAACCGGGAGCTGACCACGGCGCGGCCGTTCCGCCGCTCGCCCGTGCACCACCTGCTGGCGCAGGCCAATGCCTGTTTCGGCAGCCGGATGGGCTGGGAGCGGCCGAACTTCTTCGCCCCCCCGGGCGAGGCGCCGGTCATCGCGTACTCCTGGGGCGCGCAGAACTGGCTGCCCGCTTCCGCCGCCGAGCAGCGCGCCACCCGCACCGCGGTGGCTGTCTTCGACCAGACCTCGTTCTCCAAGTACCTGCTCACCGGACCGGACGGCGAGCAGGCGCTGCAGTGGCTGTGCACCGCCGATGTGGGCGTCGCGCCGGGGCGGACGGTCTACACCGGAATGCTCAACGAGCGTGGCACCTACGAGTCGGACCTGACCGTCACCCGGCTGTCTGCCGACGAATTTCTGCTGGTCAGCAGCGCCGCCACCACCGAGCGCGACAAGGACCACATTGCTAAACGGATTCCCCGGGGTGCTCACGCATCCCTGGTCGACGTGACGTCGGCGTACGCCGTCTTCGGCGTGATGGGGCCGATGTCGCGGGACCTGCTGGCCTCGCTGTCGGGCGCGGACCTGACCGATGAGGGTTTCCCGTTCGGGACCAGCCGCGAGATCGACCTGGGGTACTACACGGTGCGGGCGACCCGGATCACCTATGTGGGCGAGCTTGGCTGGGAACTGTATGTCCCGGCCGAGTTCGCGGTGGGGGTCTACCAGGACCTGATCGCCGCCGGCGCCGCGTTCGGCCTGCTCAACGCCGGGTATTACGCCATCGAGTCGATGCGGCTTGAGAAGGGCTACCGGGCCTTCGGGCGGGAGCTGACCCCGGACTACAACCCGGTCGAGGCGGGCCTGCTGTTCGCGTGCAAGCTCGGCACCGACGTCAGCTTCCTGGGCCGCGAGGCGGTCGAGAAGGTGAGGGCGGAGGGCCCGCGGCGCAAGCTCGTTTCGCTGGTCCTGGACGAGGCAGAGGAAATGATGTGGGGCGGCGAGCTGGTGCTGCGCGACGGCGTGGCGGTGGGCCAGGTCATGTCGGGCGCCTGGGGGGAGACCCTTGGCGCGCCGGTGGGACTCGCCTACGTGCGCCACCACGACGACGACGTGGTCACGCCCGCCTACCTGCGCGAGGGCTCCTACGAGGTCAACATCGGCGGCACCATCTGCCGCGCGGCCATCCACCTGCGCCCTCCCTACGACCCGGCGGGCCTCCGCGTCCGTGGCGGACCGCCACCCATAGCGGGAGGTACGACGTGACCATCAGCGCCTTCGACCTGTTCAAGATCGGGATTGGGCCGTCGAGCTCCCACACGGTCGGGCCGATGCGGGCGGCGGGCATGTTCGCGGGCTCGCTGGTGGCGGACGGCGTGACGGACCGGGTCGCCGAGCTGCGGGTGGAGCTGTTCGGCTCGCTCGGGGCCACCGGGCACGGGCACGGCAGCGTGAAGGCGGTCGTGCTGGGGCTGTTGGGGGAGGTGCCGGAGACGGTGGACCCCGCGGCTGCCGAAGCGCTGGTCACCGGCGTCACCGAGACGGGCATGCTCCGCCTGCCGAACGGGCGGGAGATCGGCTTCGACCCCGGCGAGGACATCATCATGCACCGCCGCAAGCGGCTGCCGTTCCACTCCAACGCGATGCGCTTCGCCGCCATCGACGACCGCGGCCACGAGATCGCCGCCCGCACCTACTACTCGGTCGGCGGCGGGTTCGTGCTCGGCGAGGACGAGACCGGCGCGCCGCAGATCGTGCCGGACAGCACGCCGGTGCCGTACGCGTTCCTCAGTGGGGCCGAGTTGCTCGCGCACGCACGGCGCAGCGGGCTGCCGATCAGCGGCGTGATGATGGCCAACGAAGAGGTCCGGCGGCCCGCGGCCGAGGTCGTCACCGGGCTCCTGGCCATCTGGCAGGTCATGCAGGAGTGCGTGCGGCGCGGCTGCGAGGCCGAGGGGGTGCTGCCGGGCGGGCTGCGGGTGCGGCGCCGGGCGCGGGTGCTGCGCGAGACGCTGGAGAAGACCGGCGACACGACCGACCCGCTGTACGCGATGGAGTGGGTCACGCTCTACGCGCTGGCGGTCAACGAGGAGAACGCGGCCGGCGGCCGGGTGGTGACCGCGCCGACCAACGGCGCGGCCGGGATCATCCCGGCGGTGCTGCACTACTACACCAGGTTCGTCCCCGGTGCCGGCGAGGACGGGGTGACGCGGTTCCTGCTCACCGCCGCCGCCGTCGGCACCCTGTTCAAGGAGAACGCGTCGATCTCCGGGGCCGAGGTGGGCTGCCAGGGGGAGGTCGGCTCCGCCTGCTCGATGGCCGCCGCGGGGCTGGCCGAGGTGATCGGCGGGTCGCCGGAGCAGGTTGAGAACGCCGCCGAGATCGCGGTCGAGCACAACCTGGGCCTCACCTGCGACCCGGTCGGCGGCCTGGTCCAGATCCCGTGCATCGAGCGGAACGCGATCGCCTCGGTGAAGGCGATCACCGCGGCCCGGATGGCGGTCCGCGGCGACGGCCAGCACTACGTCTCGCTCGACAAGGCGATCAAGACGATGCGGGAGACCGGGGCGGACATGAAGGACAAGTACAAGGAGACCGCCCGCGGCGGCCTGGCGGTGAACGTCATCGAGTGCTGAGGCGCCGGTGGCGGGCGTCCCCGGCCGGAGTGGCCGGGCCGGGTTTACGCTGCTGCCCAGACAGGGAGAAAGGACCGGGATGGCACCGACGGCGCTGCTCCGCATGATCCTCTCGCAGGGCGACGCCCTGGACCGGATGGCCGCGCTCGACCTGGCCGAGCCCGCCGGGGTGCTGGCCGGGGCCACCCGGATCATCTTGATCGGCACCGGTACCAGCCAGCATGCGGCCGAGCTCGGCGCGATGATGCTGGAGGCGGCCGGCCGGGACGCGCGCTGGTACCCGGCGGCCACCTGGGCACGGTGGGGCACCGGCCCGCGGCCGGGAGACGTGCTGCTGGTGATCAGCCACACGGGGGAGACGGCCTACGCGGCCCGGGCGCGGGCCGGCGCCCTGGCCACCGGCCTCCCGGTGGTGTCGATCACCGGGACCGGGCGTGCCTGGCCGGAGGCGATCGAGACCGTGCCGCCGGATGAGTCGCACACCTATACCGTGAGCTACACGGCCGCGCTGGCGGTGCTCGCCCGGCTCGCCCACGAGCTGGGGTCCGCTGACGGGTCACCGGAGCAGGTAGCGCAGGCCGCCGCCGCGGTCAGGCACGTGTGCGCCGAGCCCGCGATCGACGAGGTGGCCGTGCCCGCCCGCAGCCTGGCGATCGTCGGTCCCGGGCCGTGGGGGGTCACCGCCCGGGAGGGCGCGCTGAAACTCCGGGAGGGCGCCCGGATGCTGGCCGAGGGCTTCGACACCGACCGGCTGCTGCACGGCGGCGCCGTCCCGCTGACCGCGGCGGACGGGCTGGTGGTACTGGAGCCGGCCGCGGATCCCGACGGGCTCACCGGCGCGCTCGGCTCGGCCGCCGAGGCGGAGCGGGTGCCCGTGGCCGTGCTGGCCGCAGCCGACGTGGCGGGGGCCGCCGACTCCGGCCCGCTGCCCCCGCTGGTGGCGCAGATCCCGATGACGGTGCGGCTGCAGCTGCTGGCGGAGCGCTTCGCCCGGCTGCGCCGCCAGAACCCGGACGTGGCCGTCGTGGGCGCGTGGGACGAGCCCGCTCTGTCGCGGATGGGCGCTCCCGGGGTCTGACGAGCGGCCACTTGCCCAAGCGCACCACCGCCCCGCCCGAGGTGGCCTAGCATCGACCAACCGGGCGGCGCAGCTTTCGGGAGCGATGCTGTGGCGAGTTGTCGGCAGGGCCATCCCGTCTCCGCAGGGGCGGAGTCCTGCGAGATCTGCGGAGACGACGTCCGGCCTCCCTGCAGCCAGGGACATCGCAGCGGCGCGGGCGCACGGTTCTGCGAGACGTGCGGCGAACCGCTGCTGGCGGGCGACCCGGTCGGCGATCACGCCGACACGCCGATCCTCGACTACCGCACCGGGCCCTTCACCGACTTCCTCACGCGCGACGAACCAGACCAGGCCGAGGCTGGATCCGCTGAGCCGACCCGCGCGCCGGGCGGCCCGGCCGGGGTGCGGGCCGCCGGTCAGGAGAACCCCGGCTCGCCGGAGCCGTGGCGCGACGCCCGGGCCGACGTGCTCGCCAGCCTGCCGGCGCACGGCGACGAGACGCCTCCCCCGCCGCCCCCCGCACGCCGCCGCGGGCGCATGCTGGCGATGGTGCTGGCCCTGGTGGTCCTTGTCGCGATCACGGCGGGCGCGGTCGCGCTGATCCGCCACCAGTCAACCGCGCCGCAGGTGAGCGCGCCGTCGCCGGATGTGGCCAGCCACGCGGCGTCGGCCACGCCCACCGCGCCGCCCCGGCCGACGCCGGGGCCGCCCGACCTCGCCTCCGGATGGACCGCCCCGGCCCCCGTCGGCGCCGGCGCCACCGTCACCGGGCTTTCCTGCCCGCGGGTCACGGTCTGCTACGCCGTGGACAGTGCCGGAAACGTCCTGTCGTCCACCTCCGCGTCCGCCGCCCTCCGGGGGACCTGGCGGGTGGTCGCGAGCGACCCCGCCGGCGGCCTCGTCGCGATCTCGTGCCCGTCGGGCGGCTTCTGCCTCGCGGTGGACGAAGCAGGCAACGCGATCACCATGAGCCACGGCGGGTGGAGCAGCCCGGTCTATGTGAACGCACGGCTCGGCACCTTCACCGCCGTGTCCTGCCCCGTCGTCTCGTTCTGCATGGCCGTCGACAGCGGCGGCAACGCGTTCGCCTACGACGTCGCGTCGAACAGGTGGCAGCCGTTCACCGTCGACGCCAGCGGCGGCGCGCTCACCGCCGTCTCCTGCACGGGTCCCGGCCGCTGCGTGACCGTCGATGCGGGTGGCAATGCCTACACCTACGACGGCAGCTCCTGGAGTCCCGTGTTCCCGGTGGACGCGGGCAATGCCTTCACCGCCGTCTCGTGCGCAAGCCGCGCGTTCTGCGCCGCGACCAACGCGGGCGGCAACGGCGCGATCCTCACCGGCGGCACGTGGACCGTGTCGCCGATGGGCACCGCCGCGCGCGCGCTCGCCTGCCCGGCCGCCGGGTTCTGCATGGCGACCACCGCGTCGGGCGGCGCCGTGGCCTACCGCAACGGTGCCTGGTCACCGGTGGCCAGGATCGACGGGCGGCGCGTCATCGGCCTCGTGAGCTGCCCGGCCCCGACCGCATGCACCGCCGTGGACCGGCAGGGCAACGTGCTGTACTACGCGCCTCCGCCGTCCGGCTGACCGTGCCAACATGGGAAGACGCATGCGAACACGTTCAACGATCCGCCGCGCGGCAGCCGCCGGGGTGGTCATGGGCTGCGCCGGGCTGCTGGCCACCGGCTGCGCCAGCGCCCGGCCCGCGGTGGGCCCGGCCGCCCGCCAGGCGCAGCGGAAGGTCGCGGCCGGGTATATGGCGATCGCCCGGCCGGCGAACCGGCGGCTGGAGGCCGACCTCGAGGGCGTCGAACATCGCGACCGCGACCACCTCGCCGCCGCCAAGGCGGACCTGCGGGACGCCGCCGCCACGGAGCGCCTGTTCGACCGGCAGCTCCTGGCCATGAGGCTCCCGTCCGCGACCGAAGCGGTCGCCCGGCTTCTGGTCGCCTCGAACGAGGTCCGGGCCAGGCTCACCGACAAGGCGGCCGCCAGCACATCCCTGCGCCAGCTCCGCCGCTACGAGCACCGGCTCGAGGAAGCCAACCAGCCGGTGGAGCAGGCCGTTCGCACGATCCGCAGGCAGCTGGGCCTGCCGCCGCCGGCAACAAGCTAGCGACACCGGGCGAGGTGACGGCCACCCTCCCCGGGGGATACTGGCCGCATGAGCGAAGGGTTGGTGGTTCCGGTGCTGGCGGCCGGGCCGTTCAGGCTCCGGCCGTTTGTGATGGCCGATCTGCATGTCGTGCGCGAAGCGGCGGACGACCCGTACATCCCGCTCATCACGACCGTGCCGGCGGCGTTCACCGAGACCGAGGGGCGCCGGTTCATCGAGCGGCAGTGGGACCGCGCCCGGCGGGGGTCCGGCTACTCGTTCGCGATCACGGATGCCGCGAACGGCCGCGCGGTCGGCAACATCGGGCTGTGGCTGAACGACATCGGCGCGGGGCGCGCCTCCGTGGGCTACTGGGTCGTCGCGTCGGCCCGCGGACGCGGTGCCGCCGGTTACGCCCTCAAGACGCTCACGTTCTGGGCGCTGGGCGTCCTCGGCGCCTCGCGCCTGGAACTGCACGTGGAGCCGTGGAACGAGGCATGCGTCCGGACCGCGGAAAAAGCCGGGTTCCGGCAGGAAGGCCTGCTGCGCGGCTGGCAGGACGTCGGCGGGGAACGCAAGGACATGCTCATGTACTCGCTTCTGCCCGCCGATCTCCCGACGGGCGCCTAGCGCGCCGCGCCTAGGGGGTCAAGACGGCGCGGGTGTGGGGGGCCTGGCCACACCGGGCCCAGCCCTCCGCGGCGCGGTCCAGGGACAGCGTTTCGCGGTCGGCCGTGATCCGGCCGTCCGCCGCGTGCGCCAGGATCTCGGCAAGGGCGGCGGCCTTCTGCTCGTCGGTGAGCGCGTTGTTGGTGTAGCCGAGCACCGAAAGCATCCGGCTCCGCAGCGTCGCCGAGCTGAAACCGGCCGTGGCACCCGCCGAGGAGCCGAGGTTGACCAGCCGGCCGTTCGGCGACAGCACCCGCATGGCGGCCTCGGCGGGCACCCCCCACACCGGGTCGAGCACCAGGTCGACCCGGTCACCGGCGGCCTGCGCCAGCCGGCCGGCGACCGTGTCGGCGTCGTCGGCGGTGAGGTCGGCGACCGCGTCGGCGCCGAGCTCGCTGGCCCGGGCACGGCCATGCGGGTCCCGGCAGGCCGCCACCACCCGCCCGGCTCCGAGCAGGCGTGCGGCCTGCACGGCTATCTGGCCGACGTTGCCGCTGGCGCCCAGGACGAGGACGTGCTCGCCCATCTGCAGCTGCCCCCGCCAGGACAGCGCCATCCAGGCGGCGACCGCCGAGAGCCCGAGCGCTGCGGCGAGATCATCGCTGACGCCGTCCGGCAGCGGCAGCAGGGCCGTCTCGGGCGCCACGCAGAGCTCCGCCATCGAGCCGTCGCCGGGCGCCATGCCCGCCGTGCAGCTGAACCAGACCCGCTGGCCGACCGGGATGCCGTCGGCTTCGGCGACGGTTCCGACCCCCTGCGTCCCGGGCACGTACGGCAGCGCGGGCTGGCCGAAATACGACGCCCCGGAGGCACAGAGCACGTCGAGCGGGTTGACGGGGGCCGCGCTGATGCGGATCAGCGCCTGGCCGGGCCGGCGGCTCGGCGCGGGATGCGGCCCGAACCGCGGCGGCTCACCGTGCCGGCGCAGGACCGCCGCGCGCATGGCCGGCGCACCGTCGGCCGCCGCCGACATCATGACGCGCCGGCGCCCCGGTCCTCGGTGTCGGTGTAGGTGTAGGTGTAGGGGTTGTCGAGCACCCTGGTCTCCGGGATCTCCGGGTGCATGCCCTCGTTCCAGGCATCGGGCCCCAGCTCGCCCCGGAGGTAGCCGACCGTCCGCTCGATCGCCTGCCGCGCCCTGCCGAGGTCGGCGGCGACCAGGCGGTGGTCGTACTTGACGACCCGGCCGTTGACGACCACCGTGTGGACATCGCCACGCCCGGCCTGGAACACGACGTGGCCGTACGGGTGGAGGATCGGGAACATCACCGGTGAGGCATCGTTCTTGATCAGCACGACGTCCGCCTTCTTGCCCGGCTCCAGGCTCCCGGTCAGCGAGTCCATCCCGAGTGCCTTGGCGCCGCCCCGGGTGGCCCAGTCGACGACCTGCTCGGCGCGCAAGCGGTGGTGGGTGACGGTGCCGTCCTTGCTGTGGGCCTCCAGGTGCTCGCGGGCGCGGTCCGCGCTCAGCGTGGCCCGCATCGCGGAGAACAGGTCGGCGCTCCACCAGACGCTGGTGTCCATGGACAGCGAGACGCCGATGCCGTACTGGCGCAGCTGCCAGGTGGGTGGGTAGCCCTGGCCGGCGCTCTGCTCGCTCTCGGTGGACAGCGACGCGGACCCGCCGGTGGCCGCGATCCGGTGGTAGGAGTCGGCCGACAAGCTCGCCGCGTGCACGTAGATCGTGGACGGCGTCATGAAGCCGTGCTCGTGCATGAGCCTGATGCCGTCGTCGGTGGTCACCTTCCACACCCCGGCGTGGGTGGTCACCGGCACGCCCAGGTCGCGGGCCACCTCGAACGCGGCCCTCTCCGGGAAGTCGGGGCTGGCCGGGGGGACATCGAAGGCCATCTGGAAGCCGAGCATGTCGTTACCGCCGCCGAACCGCCTGCTGACGAAGTCGCGGAACTCCGGCGCGGCCGACCATTCCCACGGGGCGGCCTGGATGTTGCCGTAGGCAAGGACGAACCGGCCGGGGACCTCCTGGAGGGCATCCGCCGCCGCTTCCGCGTGCTCGATCGTCTGCAGGTTGTGCGACCAGTCCACCGAGGTCGTCACGCCGGCGTCGATCGCCTCGATCGCGCTCAGCAGGTTGCCCGCGTAGATGTCCTGCGGCCGGAACGACTTGCCCCACTGCAGGTAGTTCCAGACGAAGTACTGGGTGAGCGTCCAGTCTGCGCCGTACCCGCGCATCGCCGTCTGCCACATGTGCCGGTGGGTGTCGATCATGCCCGGCATGAGGATGCCGCCGGTGGCGTCGATCTCGGCCGTGGCCTCGGGCAGCTGGAGGCCCGGCCCGACGGCGGTGATCCGGTCGCCGCTGATAAGAACGTCGGCGCCGTGCAGGACGCGATGGGCGTCGTCCATCGTCAGCACCGTCGCGTTGCGGAACACGATCGGCCGTCCTGATGTCAGGTCAGTGGCGGTCAGCGCGGCTCCTGGCCCGGCGCCTGCCCGGTCCGGGCTGGGTGTGGCTGTCATGGGTAACCTCCACTGTGCTGCGATCACTGTGCTGCGATGCCAGTGTGCTCCATCCAGTGTGCCGGGCGCGGGCACCTGTCCGCGCTGTTACGGACATATGTCCGTAGACCGGCCGTACACGGCTTGACCGGAGCTACAGTCGTGAAGGCGTAGTGGACACGCAGAACCGGAGAAGCGCCCATGGCACGCCGCGACACCAGCCCGGACTTCATCGAGGCCCTCGCGCGTGGCCTCGACGTGATCCGCGCGTTCCGGCCGCACCACCCGGTCATGTCGCTGGCCGCGGTGGCAGGCGCGGCCGGGCTGGCCCGGCCCACCGCGCGGCGGATCCTGCTGACGCTGGAGCAGATGGGGTACGTGCGCGCGGTGACGGGAGGGTTCGAGCTCACCCCACGCGTGCTGGAGCTGGGCATGTCCTACGTGCTGTCCCGCAACCTGTGGGAAGTGGCCAGGCCGCACATGGAGCGCCTCGTGGCACGCACCCACGAGTCGTCATCGATCGCCCAGCTGGACGGGTCGGACATCGTGTACGTGGCCAGGGTCGCGGTTCCGAAGATCGTCGCGCTGGCGGTGACCATCGGCACCAGGTTCCCGGCGATGCAGACCTCGCTGGGGAAAGTGCTGCTGGCAGCGCTCTCGCCGGAGGAGGTGGATCGCGTGCTCGCCGAGCCGAGCCGGTCGGGGATCGCCCCACGGGTCGTGCCCGGCAGCGAGGAACGGGCGGCCACGCTGCGGGAGGTCCGTGCGCGCGGATGGGCGCTCACCGACGAGGAACTTGCCGCGGGAATCCGCTCGGTGGCCGCCCCGCTCCGGGACGGGGACGGCCGGGTGATCGCCTCATTGAACGTGAACACGCATGCCGCCGAAACCCCGGTCGGGGTGCTGACGGGGGAGTACCTGCCGTTGCTGCTGCAGACCGCGGGGGCCATCAGCGCTGACTGGGCCGCCTGCCAGGCGCCGCCGCAGATCACCGTCGCGCAGCCCGATGCCTCGCAGCCGCTGGCCCTGCCGTGACGCCAGCCTTCACACTGGATCCGACCGGCGCCCACACCGCACCTTGCCGGACAACTGTCCGGCAAGCGGACATAAGGACATGTTCCCCGTGATGACTAGTCCCGACACCCCCGCTCCCGATGCCCGGCCCGCGGCGCCCTGCCCGCCGGCTGCTGCCGCCACGGACGGCCCCGGGCGCGCGGCGCGCCCGGGGCCGCTGGCGGGCCTGCTCGTCGCCGACTTCTCACGCGTCCTGGCCGGCCCGTACTGCACCATGCTGCTGGGCGACCTTGGCGCGGACGTGATCAAGGTTGAGAGCCCGGCCGGTGACGACACCCGCCGCTGGGTGCCGCCGGTCACCAAGGACGGGGTCTCGACCTATTTCCTGGCCATCAACCGCAACAAGCGGTCGGTGGCGCTGGACCTGCGGGAGAAGGACCAGCTGGCGCTGGCGCGCGAACTCGCCCTCCGGGCGGACATCTTCGTGCAGAACTTCAAGCCCGGCGGGCTGGCCCGGTTCGGCCTCGACTACGACTCTGTCCGCGCCGCCAACCCGGCCATCATCTACGCCTCGATCAGCGGGTTCGGCTCCGCCGGCGGCAAGGACCTGCCCGGTTATGACCTCATGGTGCAGGCCATGTCGGGCCTGATGAGCCTGACCGGCGATCCGGACGGGCCGCCCTACCGGGCTGGCATCTCGATGTTCGACGTCATGGCCGGCCTGCACACGGCCATCGCGATCCTCGCCGCCCTGCACCACCGGTCCGCCACCGGCGAGGGCCAGCACATCGAGGCCAGCCTCCTGGCCTCCGCGCTGTCCGGCATGGTGAACCAGACCAGTGCCTACGTCACCGGGGGAGTGGTCCCGTTCCGGATGGGCAACTCCCACCCCAGCCTCACCCCCTACGAGCCGCTGCCAACCGCCGACAAGGAGCTGATCGTCACCGCGGGCAACGACGCGCAGTTCCGCAAGCTGTGCGAGGTGATCGGGGCGCCCGAGCTCGCGGACGATCCCCGGTTCGCGGCGAACGAGGGGCGCACGGCCAACCGGGACGAGCTGCGGCCGCTGCTGGCGCAGCGGCTGGCCACCCGCACGGCGGCGGAGTGGTTCGACGAGCTGATCGCGGCGGGCGTGCCGGCCGGCCCCATCAACACGGTGGACGCCGGGGTCCGCTTCGCCCGTGACATAGGGCTGCAGCCCGTGGTCACCGCCGGCGAGGGGGACGCGGCCATGCCCACGGTCCGGCACCCGATCACCTACTCCACCACCCCGCCCAGCTACCCGCTGCCCCCGCCCGGCCTGGACGAGCACGGTGAACAGGTCCGCGCCTGGCTCGCCGGGCCGCCCGGCCCGCTTGCCCCGCCCCAGCCCGCGGATCAGGCCGGAGCGAGCGCATGACGCGGCCAGGCGGGATTCCCCGTTTCCCCACCTCCCTGGGCGCCTCCGACCCGGACACGATCACCCTGCTCGGCCGCGACCTCGCCGCCGACCTCATGGGCAAGGTCTCCTTCGGCGAGCTGGCGCTGTGGCTGGTGACCCAGCGCAGGCCGACGCCCTCACAGGTCCGGGTGTTCGAGGCGGTGCTTGTCGCGCTCGCCGACCACGGCTTCACGCCGACCGCGATCGCGGCCCGGCTCACCTACCTGAGCGCGCCGGACTCGGTGCAGGGGGCGCTCGCGGCCGGCCTGCTCGGCGGCGGCTCCCGCTTCCTGGGGGTCACCGAGGATGCCGGCCGGTTCCTGTCCGGCACGCTGGCCGCGGCCGGCCAGCCGCTGCCTACCGACGACGCGGGGTGGGACGCGCTGGCGCTGACCGCCGTGCAGGAGGCGCGGGCCGCGGGCAGGTTCGTCCCCGGCCTCGGGCACCCGGTGCACAAGGTCACCGACCCCCGGACCCCGGCGCTCATCGCGATCGCCGACGAGGAAGGGCTGCGCGGCCCGCACCTGCGCCTGTTCGAGGCGATCGGCCGGGTCCACCCGCAGGTACTGGGCCGGACGCTGCCGCTCAACGGCGCGGGCACCTGCGGCGCCGCCCTCGCCGACCTCGGGCTCCCGGCCGATCTGCTGCGCGGGTTCGCGCTGCTGGCCAGGGCCGCCGGGCTGCTGGGCCAGCTCGCGGAGGAACGGCGCCGGCCGGTCGGCATGGACGTATACCTCACGGTCGAGCGGGGCGCCGAATACCTGCCCCCCGAGTAAGGGAGCCACCATGGCCACCGTCGCAGCGGTCATCGCATCCACCCACCACCCGTTCTACTACCGGGCCAGTACCTCAACCGGCGCGGACCGGCCGCCGTTCGCCGACGAATGGGTGACGAAGATCGAGGCGTTCCGCCAGACGCTCACCCGCGCCCGCGCCGACATGCTGGTCATGGTCGGCTCCGACCACTTCCACCAGTTGTGGCTCGACAACATGCCGCAGTTCCTGATCGGCAAGGCGCCGTTCTACGACGCGAACTTCTACAACGAGGAGCGGGAGTTCGGCCTGCCCAGGATGCTCGTGCGCGGGGACGAGGACCTGTCCGGGTACTTGCTGCGCCAGGGTATCGACGCCGGCTTCGACCTTGCGTTCAGCAATGAACTACGGATCGACCACAGCATCACCTGCCCGCTCATCACCCTGCGGCCGGAAACGGACCTGCCGATCGTCCCCATCTACACCAACATCTTCGCGCCGCCGCTGCCGCGGCCGAAGCGTTTTGTGGAGCTGGGCAGGACCATCCGGCAGCTGGTCGAGTCCTGGCCGACCGACAAGCGGGTGGCCATCATCGGCACCGGTCACCTGTCACTCGAGCTGGGCGGGCCGCGCCAGTTCGGTCCGCACGGCCCCGACCCCGAGTTCGACCGCAAGGCGGTCGGCTGGATCGCCTCGGGCGACCTGGAATCCGCGCTGGCGGAGGTCAGCCTGGAGAGCCTGTGGCTGCCCGGCAACGCCACCCACGGCTTCATGGACTTCATGCTGATGATGGGCGTGGCGGGCGAGAACGTGAAGGCCGACTACGTGGACTCGCTCGACCTGTTCCACACGATGGAGGCCTACTTCACCTGGTACCCGGAGGCTTCGGCATGAGCAAGTACCTGCTCAACAAGTTCCTCTACACCGTGGACCGCGACCCGGAGCTGGTCGAGCGCTACCGCGCGGACGCGCGCGGCGCGGTGGCCTGGTGGGAGGCCGACCGGGCCAACCTGATCCTCAACTGCCCGGCCGGCGAGCGCAGCACCTGGCTGACCTTCACGGATGCGGAGCGGGAGGCACTTGCGACCCACGACTACCCGGCGCTGTTCGGCCTGGGGGCGCATCCCTTCCTGACGCTGACCCTGTTCATCGCCCTGTTCGAGCGCGACTACGACGAGCCGCTCGGCTTCCAGCGCGAATACGCGGCGCGCCTGTCCCACTGGAGCCTGCCTTACCCCGACATCTCCACCTGAGCGCGCAGCTCACCAGTGGCCCAGGGGCAGCACCGACGTGACCGCGACCAGCGCGAACAGCAAGCTCAGGTAGGCGATGGACAGGTGGAACAGCCGCATCGGTGCCGGGTTGCTGCCCGGCCGGGCCAGGCCCCCGCATCCCCCCTCGGTGACGCCGGCCGCCCGGACCGTGTGGCCCGCCTGGCCCGTCTGGCCCGCCCGGCCCACCCGGGACCGCAGCCGGTGTGCCTCGGCGAGGAACCATCCGCCGAGCCCGGCCGCGCCGGCCGCGTAGATCCACCCGGCGTAGGGGGCGAGCGCCAACGTGGCCGCCACCATCGCGTACGAATAGAGCAATATCTTCCGGGCCACTACCCCGGCGGGCGCCACCACCGGCAGCATCGGCACGCTGGCGGCCGCGTAGTCGTCCTTGAACTTCATGGCCAGCGCCCAGAAGTGGGGTGGGGTCCAGAAGAAGATCACCGCGAACAGGATCACCGGCGCGGCGCCGACCGTGCCGGTCACCGCCGCCCAGCCCACCAGCACCGGGAAGCACCCAGCGGCGCCGCCGATGACGATGTTGGAGGCCGTCCGGCGCTTGAGCCCGAGTGTGTACACGAACACGTAAAACAAGATGGCGAGGTCGGCCAGCGCCGCCGCCAGCCAGTTGGCCAGCAGGCCGAGCAGCAGCGTGGCGGCCACCCCCAGGCCGACGCCGAAGGCCAGCGCCTCTGCGGGCCTGATCACGGCGAGTGGGGCCGGCCGCGCCAGCGGGCGCCGGGAGGTGCGCCGCATCACCGCGTCGATGTCGCGGTCCAGGTAACAGTTGATCGTATTCGCGCTGCCCGCGGCCAGGGCGCCGCCGGTCAGTGTGATCATCAGCAGCCCGGCGGCGGGCAGTCCCCGCGCCGCCAGCATCATCGTCGGCACCGTCGTGACCAGCAATAGCTCGATGATCCTGGGCTTGGTCAGCGCCAGCAGCGAGCGCCCGACCGCACGCACCGAGCGGCGTCCCCGGGCATCGGGCAGCGGGAACGCGCCCGCGCCGCGGCCCCGCTCAGCCGGTGGATTGGCGCTTGTCATGGGACGGCCGACCGGGAGGGCGGGGCCGACGCCGTGGTCGGCGCGTGATCACCGTGCGGCCCGCCGTCTGCCGGCCCTGGCCCTTCTCCCTGCCGGACCCCGCGCGCCTGTCCCTCGGCTCTGGCCTGCTTGCGCGCGTCATCGTCCAGCCACCGCAGGAACACGACCGCCATCGCGGGAATCATCGTGAAGGTCCCGGAGATCCACATGATCGTCCCGGCGACCCCCTGGTCCTGCAGCGCGTTCGCGCCCCACGGCGTCAGTTGCGCCGCGTAGTGCGGGTACAGGACGTAGGACGCGTTCGCGATCGCGAGCCCCAGGTAGGCCATGACGGGCATGTCCAGGAACAGGTAGAGCAGCCGCGCCGGGTAGCTGAGCCGGTGCGGGGCTGGGTCGACGCCGATGGCGGGCCACCAGAACAGCAGCGCCGTGACGAAGAATACGGCGTGCTCCAGCTCGTGCAGCCACTCCTCTTGCAGTGCCAGGTTGTAGAGCGGGGTCAGATGCCAGCCGACCAGGACGACGGTGAACAGGGCCAGTGCGGTCACCGGATGCGCGAGCACGCGCACAGCACGGCTGCGCAGCAGGCGAACCAGGATCCGCCGGGGCAGCCAGCGCGGGTCGGCGCGCAGGAGCAGGCCCAGCGGGGCCCCAAGGAGCAGCAACGGCGGAGCCGTCAGCTGGAGGAGCAGGTGCTGGACCATGTGCGCCGACAGCGAGACATCGGCCAGGACATCCGGGGGCCCGTCCACCGCGACCACGATCGCCAGCAGGCCAGCGCAGAAACAGATCAGGCGGCCGGTGCCGGCGTGTTGTCGCATCCCTGCGTGCGGGCTGCTGCGCACCCGCCGCCACACGGTGACATAGCCATACGCGGCCACGCATGCCCCGACGGTGGGCACCGGGTCGAAGGCCCACGCCGTCAGCGCGGCCTGTAGGTTAGACAGCTCGCAACTCCCGTCATGCGTCCGCTAGCGCGGAGCCTCCAGTGCAGGGCCACGCGCCCGCGATCGTAGTGTTGCACGCGCTGCCCCGCGGGGCCGCTCATCATGACAGAGCTGTCATGGGGGAGCGGACCCTGCATTACACAACTCTCATCTTGGGCCGTGCGGGCTTCATGATCTCCGGTACACGATAGACACTGCCGTCATAGCGTCGCCTGCGTCGCACAGGGGCGCGCTTGTCTGCGCGGCACCAGGGCACAGCGGGGGCGTGCTCGCTGATTCGGACCGATACCTGGGTGCGAAGGAGCAACCATGAGATCGCCAAGCGGGTCCCGCCCGCACGCACGGCGCGTCCGCGGGTTTGTGCAGCATTTCCCATTCGTGACCATTGCGGCATGCGCCGTCCTCTTCATCGCCGTCGGCTGCTCCAAGGGCGGAGGAGGAGGGGAGGAATCCACGAGCAGCGCGACGCCGTCGGCGACGGCGGCGGCCGCCGGGATGCCCTTCTACAACGTCTCGGTCTCGAACTTCACCTACCACGGCGCGCCGTCGACCGTGCCGGCGAACAAGCCGTTCGTGATCTCGTTCACCAACAAGGAGTCGTTCGAGATCGTCCACGAGTTCGTGGTGGTGAAGATCCCGGCCGGCAAGACCGCCCAGGACGTGATCAACGACACCAAGAAGAAGGGCCCCAAGGGCGAGGACGACTGGATCCACATGGGCGACAGCGGTGACGTCCCCACCGGTGCCACCTCGACGTTCACCCTTGATCTCCCGCCGGGGAACTACCTGGCGGCCTGCTGGCAGACCGGCAAGGCCGGCGGCGGCACCGGCCCGCCGCACATCACCATCGGCATGGTCAAGCCATTCACCGCCTCCACCTCGGCGCCGGTCCCGGCCACTGCCGCGTCCGTGCCCTTCTACAACGTCTCGGTCTCGAACTTCACCTACCACGGCGCGCCGTCGACCGTGCCGGCGAACAAGCCGTTCGTGATCTCGTTCACCAACAAGGAGTCGTTCGAGATCGTCCACGAGTTCGTGGTGGTGAAGATCCCGGCCGGCAAGACCGCCCAGGACGTGATCAACGACACCAAGAAGAAGGGCCCCAAGGGCGAGGACGACTGGATCCACATGGGCGACAGCGGTGACGTCCCCACCGGTGCCACCTCGACGTTCACCCTTGATCTCCCGCCGGGGAACTACCTGGCGGCCTGCTGGCAGACCGGCAAGGCCGGCGGCGGCACCGGCCCGCCGCACATCACCATCGGCATGGTCAAGCCATTCACCGCCCAATGATGAGGTGATGATGCCGCACAGGATGATCCCAGCGCCCGCAGACGAAGGCCGCGAGCCCGTACCTGGCAGCCCGCGGCCCGGGGACAAGCGCCGCGGGCGCTGGCGCGGCAGCCCGCGCCGGATGCTGCACGGAGCGCTGCTGCTTGGGCTGCCGCTGGTCACGACCGGCTGCGGCCTGGTGAAGACGGGGCTCGATCCGAAGGCGCAGGAGGTACACAGGCTCTGGTTCATCATTCTCTGGCTGGCATTGCCGGTGTTCGTGTTCGTCTGGGGAATGCTGGCCATCGTCATCATCCGGTACCGCAGGCGGCGAGGGGATGACTCCGAGCCGGTGCAGAACGCCGGGAAGAACGGCCCCCTCGTGACGTTCTTCGCCGTCCCGTTGGGCATCATCGTCCTGCTGCTCTCGTTCGGCGAGGTGACGGTCAACAGGGTCGATGCGATCGCCCCTCACCCGGCCGAGCAGCTGGTCGTCACCGGATCGCAGTGGCAGTGGTCGGCGAGGTACGCCAAGGAGGGCATCGCGGTCAGCGGGAAGACCGCCACCGAAACCACCAACGGCAAGCCGCTCGTGATGGCGGTGCCGCTCGGCCGGTCCGTGCAGGTCACGCTGGAGTCAACCGACGTCATGCACGGGTTCTTCGTGCCGGGCATGCTCTTCATGAGGAACGCCCTGCCCGGGCACCCGAACGTGTTCACGTTCACCCCCACCAGGGCAGGCATCTATCACGGCCAGTGCACGCAGTTCTGCGGCCTCTGGCACTCGAAGATGACGCTGGTGCTCGAGGTCTTGTCGCAGGCTAAGTTCCAAGCCTGGGTGACCAAGCAGAAGCAGGCGCAGTCCAAGGCCGGCTCATGCGCCCCGACCGGCTCATCGATCACGCTGACGGCGCAGCACATCAAGTGGGACAAGACCTGCATCGCGGCCGTCGCCGGCCAGCCGATCAAGGTCACGATCATCAACAAGGACGCCGGCATCGCGCACAACTTCGCCATCTGGGTCAGCTCGGCCCTGAAGAAGCGGCTTTTCCAGACGGGGAATCTCAATGGTCCGGCGACCAAGACCTACACCGTCCCAGCGCTGCCGGCCGGGAAGTACTACTTCCAGTGTGACGTCCATGGCCCGGCGATGTCTGGGACCCTCGTTATCGGGAACAAGGCAGGCTAGCAGGCGGGATGGGATGACCAGGCAATTGGCACCCGGGGTGCGTGGCATACAGATCCGCAGCGAGCAACGGGAAGATCGATCATGACGACGACAGATGTTCTGGCTAAGCCAGCAGCGCCGCGGCCGCGGTCGTCGCGGGTGCTCGACTGGCTGACGACGACCGATCACAAAAAGATCGGGATCATGTATCTCGTCAACTCCTTCACGTTCTTCGCGTTCGCCGGCGTGTTGGCGATACTGATGCGCACGCAGCTGATGCGACCCGACAACAACGTCCTCTCCCCGAAGTCCTTCAACGAGGCCTTCACCATCCACGGGACGATCATGATCTTCCTGGTGATCCTCCCGCTGCTCTCCGGGTTCGGGAACTATTTCGTGCCGCTTCAGATCGGCGCGCTCGATATGGCGTTTCCCAGGGTGAACGCGGCGTCCTTCTGGCTGCTGCCGGTCGGCGGGCTGACAATCCTCGCCGGGTACCTCACCAAGGGCGGCCCGGCCGCCGCCGGGTGGACGAACTACGTTCCGCTGTCTCTGCAAGGGGGAACCGGCGAGGACCTGTGGATTCTCGGCCTGCTGGTCGTCGGCACCAGCTCGCTCCTCGGCGCCATCAACTTCATCGTCACCGTGCTCCGGCTGCGCGCCCCGGGCATGACCTTGACCCGCATGCCGATCTTCACCTGGGCCACGACCACCACCTCGATCCTCATCGTGCTGGCCGTGCCCTCGCTGACCGCCGCGCTGCTCATGCTGCTCGCGGATCACCACCTCGGAACGGTGTTCTTCAACCCGGCACACGGTGGCAGCGTCGCCAACTACCTGAACACGTTCTGGTTCTTTGGGCACCCCGAGGTCTACATGCTCATCATGGGCGCCTGGGGGGCCGTGTCGGAGATCGTCCCGGTGTTCAGCCGCAAGCCGCTGTACGGGTACCGGTTCGTGATCCTGGCCCTGATGCTCATCATGGCGCTCTCGTTCACGGTGTGGGGCCACCACATGTACACCACGGGCCTGGTCAACGACTCGTTCTTCTCAGTGACCACCGAGCTGATCTCGGTCCCCACCGGGGTGCTCGTCCTGTGCTGGCTGTTCACGCTGTGGAAGGGGAAGCTCAGCTTCGAGCCGCCGATGCTCTTCGCGCTGGGCTTCATCGCGATGTTCGTCATCGGCGGGATCGATGGCGTGTGGATGGCCTCCCCCGCGGCGGACTTCACGATCCACGACACGTACTTCGTGGTCTCGCACATTCATTACGTGCTGCTCGGCGGGAGCCTGTTCGGGATCTTCGCGGCGCTGTACTACTGGTTCCCGAAGATGAGCGGCCGGATGCTGAGCAGGAGGCTCGGCCAGTGGCAGTTCTGGCTGCTGCTGATCTCGTTCAACGTGACGTTCTTCCCCATGCACTTCCTGGGACTGTGGGGGATGCCGCGCCGGGTGGCGACGTACCCCCTCAGCTCCGGGTGGGGGCTGACGAACTTCATCGAGACGATCTCCGCGTACGTGATCGCGGTGTCGATGCTCATCGGGCTCGTGAACATCATCATCACGCTGCGCAAGCCGCGCAACGCGCCGGCCGACCCGTGGGGAGGGAACACGCTGGAGTGGGCGACGACGTCGCCGCCGCCGCCGCACAACTTTGACAGGCTGCCCGAGATCCGCTCCGAACGCCCGGTCCGCGACCTGCGGCTTTCCGTCACCGCCGCGGCGAGGTCGGAACGATCACCGAGGACGGCAGGACCGGACGCAGCCGGGCCGGTGGGGGCGGGACAATGACCGCGAGCGAGCACGCGCCGGGCAGGGGGACGGACCGGGCGGAGCTGATCGACCGGCAGGCCGTCCGCAGCGCCAGCAGCTCGGTGACCGGCATGGTGCTCCTGGTCGCCTCGGAGGCTGTCTTCTTCGCCGCCTTCCTCGGCATCTACGCGGTGTCCTACACGCGTGCCCGTGTGTGGCCCCCGGCGGGGATCGACACCCCGTCGCTCGCGGTCCCGACCGTCGGGGTCGTGGTGCTCCTGGTCAGCGGAGCTGCCATGGCACGGGCCATGCGCCACGCCCACCGGCGCGAATATCAGCGCGCCGGCACGCTGCGCTGGCTGGCGGCGGCGCTGGTCAGCGCCGTCGTCTTCGGCGTGCTGCTTGCGATCGGCTACGCCGACCTTCCGTTCAGCGTGGGCCAGGGGATCTACGAGTCCCTGTTTTACGTGATCATCGGGCTTGAGTTCGCACACGTCGTCGGGGGCGCGGTGCTGCTCGGGGTGGTGCTGACCCGCACGTGGACGGGCGAACTCGCTCTGCGCCGCGATCCCATACAGGCGGCGGCGATCTACTGGTACTTCGTCGTTGTTCTCGGCGTCGTGATCTACGCGGTTCTTTACCTGGCGGGGGTCGGATGAGCCAGCCGCCGGGCGGACAGCCCGGAAGAGGAGGTGGCTGCGGATGACGCTGTTCTCGAGGATCTTCACGGGCCTGGGCGCGTTCCTCATCGTGGTGGGCATCGTGTACGGGCTGGTCGCGAGGGAGTACGAGGGCACCACCGAGATGCTCACCGTGGCTGGTGGCGGCCTCCTGATCGGCGTTTACCTCTCCCGCGCCGTCCAGCGGGCCCGGGCAGCGGTGGCCGCCGAGGCGGCCGGTGCCAGACCGGGCGCCGGAGACTCCGAACCACACGTGCCGCCCACGATCTGGCCGCTGGTGTTCGCCCTGTCCACGATCGGGATAGTTGTCGGGTCGGTGGGGCCGCGCTGGGTGCTGGCCGCGGGCGGCGTGGTCCTGATCGCCTCGCTCGTCGGCTGGAGCCTTGACGTGCGCCGGCAGTGGCGTCACCATGACCACGCGGCGGGTGTGACGGTGGGCCACGGCGGGACACATCGCCGGACGGGGCAGTGATGTCCCCGAAGGGAGTGGCGGTCATGAAACGGCGCTCGTACGACCAGTGCGTGCGCTGCGGCAAGGCGACCGGGTATGGCCGGTCGGTGTGCCGGGAGTGCAACCCGGCTGGGCTGCCCGAGCCGAGCCCGGCACAGTATCATGCGACGGTCTTCCTTGCCGTCTTGCTGACACTGGTGGTGCTGGGCGTCGTTGCTCTCGTGCTGCGCTGACGTCCCGCCGTCGTGCGGAGCGTGAGCTGATGCTCTTCCACAGGCTCGCCCGGGTGGGCGGGGGCTGGGCGGCGCGCCTGGGCGGCCTCTTCCTGGCGTCGGCGGCCCTGCTGCTGGTCCTGCCCGCCACGGCCTCCGCGCACGCGGTGCCGGTTTCCTCCACGCCCGCGCCGGGCTCGCGTCTCGGCGCGACACCAGGCGCGGTCGTCATCGTGTTCGACGAGCCGCTCGAGCCCCGGCTGTCGGGCACCACCGTCATCGACCCTGCCGGCCGGCGGTTCACCGGCACGGTATCCGGCAAGACCATCCGGGTACCGCTCTCCGCCGATGCACCAGGCGTCTACCGGGTGGACTGGAAGACCGTCAGTGTGGTCGACGGGCACACGATCACCGGGTCATTCCGGTTCGGCGTGGGCGTATCGCCCGGGGTGGCAACCACGGCCGCCGGGACCACCGCGCAGGGGCCGACGGCAGCGGACATTCTTGTCGCCGTCCTGCGCGCGATCGAGTACACCCTGCTGCTGCTCGCCTGCGGGCTTGCGACGTTGAGCATCCTCGGTCGTGGCCTGCCGCTGCGGCTGCCGACCGTCCCGGTCGCGGCCGCGCTCCTGGTGAGCGGGGTGGCCGTGGTCGCCGCCGAGGCGCTGCTCGCGAGTTCCGGCGCGTCGGTGGCAGGGATCATCGACTACCTGACGAACGGGGTCACCGGCTGGTCCCGGGTGGCGCGTATCGCGCTGGAGGCGGCGGTGCTGGAGATCGCCATCGTCCGGGCGCGCCTCTCGCCGGTGCTGCTGGCCGGGGTCGTGGTCGCGGTCGCGGTCGCCGGCCATGGCGCGGACGTGGAGCCCGCGTGGCAGGGCATCGCCGTGAACGCGGTTCATCTCGCGGCGGCCGGGGTGTGGGCCGGCGGTATTATCGCGCTCGCGCTGCTCCGGGTGACCGGCCGCTGGCAGACCGTGGGACGCGATCTGCTGCCCCGGTTCAGGCGGGTCGCCCCGTGGGCGTTTCTCGTGTCGGTCGTCCTGGGAGCGGTTCAGGCGGCGCAGCTCCTCGGCGGGCCGGGCCAGGTGCTGACCACCTCATATGGGCTCACGCTGGTGGCGAAGGCCGTTGCGGTAGCCGCGATGGTCGCGCTGTCGGTACTCGCCTGGCGGCGCATACGGGTGAGCCTCCGAGTGGAGGCGGCGCTCGCCCTCGTGGTGATCGGGGCCGCCGCCGCCCTCGCCGCGTACCCGGTGGTGCCGAACGAGGCACGCGAGGCGGCGGAGGCCCCGGTGGCCTCCGGCCCGGCCGCGGCCAGGGCCTCGGCGTTTCCCCAGCGCGGTGACCTCACCATGGGAGGGCGGGCCGGCCAGATCATGGTCGGTCTCACGGTGCACCCCGGACGGCCGGGCAAAAACACGGTCCGTGCCTACCTCGCCAGTCCGGCGACGCCGGCGGCCAAGGCTCGCATCCATGTGCAAGGCCGTTGGCATGCTCTTTCATCCTGCGGCGGGCCGTGCCGCACCGGAACCGTGGACCTTCATGGCGGTGAACGGCTGGCGGTGGCCGTCGCAGGCCCGGCGGGCGGGACGGCGGCCTTCGAGCTGCCACCCCTGCCCGCCGAGGACGGAACGACGCTGGCCCGGTCGGCGATCGCGGAGATGAACCGGCTGCGCAGCTACCGGGTGGCCGAGGTGCTGTCGGGCTTCCGCAGCGCCTACGCGTACGCGCGGCCGCACCAGCTGTGGCTGCGGACGTGGTACGCCGATGGCGTACAGCAGTCACTGTGGCTCGGCAGCTCTCTCTACGTAAAGACGGGCCCTGAGGCACCGTGGCGGCTGAAGTCCCGGGGCACCCTTGCCCCGGTGCCCTACTTCGTGTGGGACCCGTTCCAGCCACTCGTCGACGCGCGCATCGTGGGAACCGCGACCGTATCGGGTGTGCCGGTCACGGTGGTGTCGGCCTTCGGCGGCCACGGCAGCGACCCGGACAGCGTCTGGTTCACGCTCTGGGTGGACCGGAAGACCGGCCGCGTCCTGCGGTCCCAGATGTGGGCGCCCGACCACTTCATGGATGATCACTACCACGCCTTCAACCAGCCGGCCGGCATCCCCAGGCCCAAGCTGGGGTGAGCAGCCCGTCACGACCCGGTGCGGCCCGCACCGACCCGGTCGCGTCCTGGTAAGGAAAGCCTGCGGTTCATGGCGCTGCTTTCGGGCGTGACCGCAGCACCGCCAGACTCGTGCCCAGGACCCTCCCGCGGCAGCCGCAGCTCGACGACGGCTCCGCCGCCGGGCCGGTCGCGCACCGCGACCGAGCCGCCGTGCGCCTCGGCGATCGCCCTGGCAATGGCGAGGCCGAGCCGTGCCCCACGCTTGCGGTTGCCGTCAGCAGGCGCGAACCGTTCGAAGATGGGCTTCTCGGCGTCTTCCAGGATTCCCGGGCCACGGTCGGCAACCTCGATCACTTCGTGGTCGTCCTCGTGTCGCGTGGAGACCTCGACTGACGTCCCCGGGGTGGTCTGGGTAACGGCGTTGCCGATCAGCTCGTCCAGGGCTTCCAGGAGGCGGTCAGGGTCGAGCGTGACGGCAGCGTCGTCGACCTTTTCCAGGCGGACCGGCGCGCCCTTCGCCGACCAGCGGTCACAGGCGTCCGCCACGACCTCGCGGAGCGGGGTGAGCACCGGCTGCACGAAGTCGGGCTGGTGACTCGTAGCGAGCTCAAGCAGCCGGTCGGTGGTCTCCTTCAGCCGCGTGAGTTCGTCGATCACAACCCCAGCGTCGCGGGCGGCGACCACGTCGTCTGTGGTGCGCTGGAGAATTTCCGCGTGCCCGAGGGCAATGGTGAGCGGGGTGCGCACGACGTGGGAAGCGTGCCGTACCAGATGGCGCGCGGTCTGCAGCAGCACCACGTTGTGCTCGTAGACCCGGCTGATCTCCTCCCTGGCCGCCACGGCCCGCCGCACGAACAGCACCGTGGCCGCGAACACCGCCGACATGAGCGGGATCTCGGTAAGCTCATCGGCCGCCTGGTAGCCGGTTACGACGTCGGCGCCCAGGCTGACGCCCGTAACGATGATGATCACCGCCAGCGCTGCGGAGGTGGGTCGCATCGCCCACACCCGCCACCCGTACAGCAGGGTCAGGCTGATCCAAATAAAATGGAATGGCACGGTGGCCCATTGCCGGAATATCAAAATACCGGCCACATTGGCCAGGACGAAAATCCACCAGCCAACCTCGACGCGGTACCGGCGCCACAAGTGGCCGATCCGTTCAGCCAAGGTCGACTCTGTAGCCCACGCCACGGACCGTGGAAATCACGTCCGGTTCCAGCTTCGCCCGCAGCCGCCGGACGTAGACGTCGACCACGTTCGACTCCGGGAAGAAGCTGTACCCCCAGACCGACGACAGGAGGCGCTCCTTCGAAACCGTGCTGCCCGCGTGCTGCATGAGCTCTGCCAGGAGCATCGACTCGCGCCGCGTCAACCGCACGGGCCCGGTCCCGGCGTCCGCTTCCTGACGGACCGGGTCAAGCATGATTTTGGGCGTGGTGAGAATGTGCGGATTGGGCAGGCTCCGGTCCCGGATCCGCGCCTTGATCCTGGCCAGCAGCTCATCCAGCACGAACGGCTTGGGCAGGTAGTCGTTGGCGCCCAGGTCGAAGCACTGCACCTTCGACATGGTGTCGGTGAGGCAGGAGAGCACGATGACTGCCTGGCCGGGCCGGAGCCGCATCAGCCTGCGCAGGACGGACATGCCATCGGTGCCCGGCATCAGCAGGTCCAGGATGACCACGCTGTAGGAGCCCGTGAGCGCCAGTCGCAGGCCCTCTTCGCCGTTGGTGGCAGTGTCGATCTCCAGGCCCTCGCTGCGCAGGGCCCGGGAGAGAAGACGGAGCACCCCCGGCTCGTCGTCTATGGCAAGAACGCGATCACTCATCCAGGGTCCCGGGATTGCAAATGTACCTTTACAATTACTATAACTTCTAATTGTGCCGTGCATAGCTTCTTGGGAAAGAATCTTTGCCGTGGGGAAGGGTAAGCCATGGATGGGGAGACGGTCGGCGGATAGTAAGCCCCAGGAACAGCGATGGCCGACCACGGCGGCGGTGCCGGGGTCTTGATGACCCGGATAGCGACGGCTACCGTGAGGTAACGGCCGATCGCAACACGCGGGCCGCTGCAAGTGCAGGGGCGACCATCATGCCGCTGACCAGCAGAGCCACATCGGATCCGGGGACTGCCTCAGGCGCCCGGACCTGGCCTTCCGCGCTCCCTGCGGACCTCGTCCCGCCTCCGGTCCCGCCACGGCCCTCGGTTTGCGCGCCCCCACCGGTGACGCCGCCGCCCGTGGTGACGGCACCGCCCACGCTGACCGCGCCGCCCCCGGTTTGCGCGCCGCCGGTGGTTTGCGCGCCGCCGGTGGTGACGCCACCGCCCCTGGTGCCGCCCCGGCCTCCGGTTTCGGCGCCCCCGCAGGTCACGCCGCCCCCCTTGCTGACCGCTCCGCCCTCGGTTTGCGCGCCGCCGGCGGTGACGCCGCCCCCGGTGGTAGCGCCGCCGCCCGTCGTCCCGCTCCCGAGGCGTGTTTCGATACGGCCCCGGCCAGCACCTGAGCATGATTCAGTTCGCCGCGCTTGAGGCGGACGTCGACCGGCGCGGCGGGGACCAGCAGGAGGCATCGGGCACCGCCGCCGTGGACAATGGCGCTATGAGCCCATCGTCCAAATGGTCCCTGGCGTCACAGGACTCATTCCTGTCGATCGGGTCACGGGGATCGGTCCTGTCCATCGGGTCCGTTGGTTCTGCCCTCTCGATAGGGTCCGTCGGGTCCTTCGCGTCCGCGTTCAGCATCGGGTCGGCGTTCTCGGTGCTGTCGCTGCTGTCGGCGATGTCGGCCGGATCGGTGATGTCGTCCCGGTCGGTGCGCGGGGTGATGGACCGAGGCGGCCCTCATCGCGGGCCGTCGCGACCACTGGAATGACCCCGGCGCGCCTGGTCCGCACCAGGCAGGGCGCCGAACGGGTGACCAACGTCGAGCTGTTCTTCGACCTGGTCTACGTGTTCGCGGTCACCCAGCTGTCGCGGCACTTGCTGGCGCGGCCCACGGTCACGGGCGCACTGCAGACGGCGCTGCTGCTGGCCATGGTGTGGCTGCTGTGGGCGTACACCGCGTGGGTGACCAACTGGCTCGACCCGGAACGGATGCCGGTCCGCCTGCTGCTGATCGCCCTGCTGCTGGTCGCGCTCGTGATGTGGGCGGCGATACCGGAGTCGTTCGGCACCCGCGGGCTGATCATCGGCATCGGGTACGCCCTGTCGCAGATCGGACGCAGCCTGTTCGCCGTCGTCGCGTTGCGCGGGCAACGGCTGCAGCGGAACTTCCAGCGCATCCTGGCGTGGTGCGTCGTCAGCGGGGCGCTCGCGGTCGCGGGCGGGCTCGCCAGCGGGCCTGCCCGGGCCTGGCTCTGGCTGGCCGCGGTCGGGGTCGACCTCCTGGGTGGCGTGGCCGGCTTCTACACGCCGGGGCTCGGCCGGTCGCAAACGACCGAGTGGACCATCGAGGGGCATCACCTCGCGGAGCGCTGCCAGGCGTTCATCCTGATCGCACTGGGTGAGTCGATCGTGGTCATCGGCGCCACCCTGTCCCACGTCCTCGGTGGGCATGTCACGGTCGCGGAGGCCGGAGCCTTCCTTGTGGCCGTCCTCAGCAGCGTCGCGCTGTGGTGGCTGTACTTCGACCGGAGCGCCGACGAGGCCGCCCAGGTCATCGCCGCCTCGGCCGACCCGGGCCGGATGGGGCGCACGGCTTATCACCTGATCCATCCGGTGATGGTGGCCGGGATCATCGTGGCGGCGGCGGGGGACGAGGTGATGGTATCTGGGCCGGGGGTCACCGGGGTCGCGTGGAAGGCATGGCTCCTCCTGGGCGGCACCGCCCTGTTCATCGCAGGTCACGCCGCCTTCAAGATCGCCGTATGGCGGGAGGTGCCGTGGTCGCGGCTGGCCGCGGTAGCGCTGCTGGGGTTGCTGGGCCTCGCGGCGCCGAACGTGTCGCTGCTCGGGCTGGGAGCGTGCGCGACGGCCGTGGTGATCGCCGTCGCGGCCTTGGACCACCGCCAGGCCGACCGCCCGGCTCAGCCCGCGCCGGAATAGGGTAATGACTGTTTCCTCAGCGATGGATCACACTCCGAGTAGAACACGAAGAGGATGCCGTTGCCGTTCGTGACGACGATCAGCGTCGTCAACGACGCAATTGCAGATACAATTCCGGTCCGAGACTCTCGAAGCGTTTGCGGCTTCCGATCTCAGGTTTGCCCTTTTGCCGTCCTTAACGGCAGCTATCTGCGGGCGACTGGCCGGTATCGGACCAATGGGCTGGTAGCCGTACTGTGTTTTGTTTCACAGGCTGCTCGTTGCCCCCAATCGGTTGCTACTGTTTCGCCAGGTACAGGATCTGTACCGTTGCGCCGCAGGGTAGGCCGTCTGCGCCCGTGCTGCTGACCCGCAAGCCGCTATCGCAGTTCTGTATGGGGGACCGGATTGCCGCTGACACCGTGGGCATGCGTCGGGCTGCCGCCGGTTCACGAGCTGAGTACCATTCCCGTATGCCGAAACCGACATGGTCTTTCCCGCAAACCGACCGGCGGGACGGGTCACCGCACCCATTCGTCGACAGACGGACTTGTGTGGTGGGCGCTGTCCGAGCCGGAAACCACTGACTTAGTACGAACAAGTTGCGTGGGAGTTTGTGCGCAGTGGGCGGTGGGTGGTGACGGCACGGCCCGAGTGCGCCCGGACGGTCCGTTCAGCGTCGGCGGCATTCGTCGGCCACCCGTTTCAGCTCGCGCCGGGATAGGGGACATCGGCCCGAGCAGGTGGGCTGTGACTGCGGTAGACGCGCCGGCCGTCGGGACTGGTCGCGGTGGTGCTGCCGTCGGGATGAAGCGTCAGAACCCAGCCCCAGCGGTGGATCACGATCAGGTGATGGAAGCTGCACAGGGTGATCAGGTTGTGTAAAGCGGTGGGCCCGCCCGCCGAGCGGGGGACGAGGTGGTGGATATGGCACACGCTCGCGGGCTGGTCACAGCCGGGGAAGGCGCAGTGAGGGTGGCGAGTGGTGACGGCGCGGCGCAGGTGGGCCGGGACGGCCGGTTCTGCCGCGGCGGCATCGAGCGGGAGTGGGACATCCAGCGGCAGCCCGACCGCGGCGGCGCCGTCGCCGGTGAGCTGGGTCTGACGTAGCCAGGCGGCGAGGCCGCCGGGGCCGGACAAGGCGTCGGCGGCCATCGCCAGCAGGGAGCCGCGCAGCCGGGCGACCGTCTCGGCCGGCATGGGCGTGCGGGCGGGACAGGTGCAACCGCCGCAGTCGCAGCCGCAGGGCCTCGCGCCCGGGCCATCGATGCCATGGCCGGTTAGGAAGACCCGCACCATCAGGTCGAGCGCGGCCTGGTCCACGTGTCCGGTCACGACGGGTGCCAGGGTGGCGTCGCACGCGGCGGCGGCGGCCTCGGCATCGCGCAGCCAGCCGCGCCCCCCGGTGGCAGCGGCGCGCCAGGCGGCCTCGGTCTCGGAGGCGCCGGGCAGGCTGCGCAGCTGCGACAACGTGATGTGTACCTGTGCCTGGGTGGGCTGCCCGGCGCGGCCCGGCAGCATCCCCGAGGCGATCAGCCGTCGGCACGCTTCTTCCAGCCCATCGTGGCGGCGCTGGGCTGCCGTTCGCGTGTCTTCCGGCCCGGGCTTGCGTCCCAAAGCCTCCAGGACGGCGGCCAGCGCCCCGGCGCACCCCGGGGTCAGGTCGCCGCTGAGCCTGCCCGCTCCCCGGAAGGTGATGTCGAGCCACGCGCCACGGTCGCCGAAATCGTCGTCGTCGCTGTCCACCTGGCCCATGCGGGAGCGCTGGTACATCTCCTCGGCCAGACCCGCCAGGTCCGCCAGGTCCGCGCCACCGGTGGCGGCCCCGGCCAGGATCCGGTCCGCATCCTGGCGCATCCGCTCGGGCAGCCGGTCACTCCAGTCGCAGATCTGCCTCGCCCAGGAAGCCGAGATCTCCCCGGCCGCGAGCACGTCCGCGAGCACCGGGTGGGCGGCCAGCCGCCGTGCCCAGCCGACAGCACCGGCGGCCGCACCCTTGGTCACCCGCGTCTGCCACGTCAGCCACACCCGAGCGCAGCCCTGCCCGTCGGCCTCGTAGCCGCCCTGGGCCGCGAAGGCGGCGAGCACCCGCGCACGCGCCGCTGTGTGCCTGGCTTCGGCCCGCTCCAGCCCGCGCAGCACCTGCGCCTGCACGTCGGTGGGTAACAACGCGGGGTCGGCGACGTTCAGCGCCTCCAGGGCACGGTCGAGCATGACCAGCGCCCCGGCCACGCCGCCCGGCGCCTGCCCATCGCACATGCTGGTCGCCTCCTGCCAGGCCAAACGCTCGATCCGAAGACTAGTTCGACCCTACTGCCTGCCGCCGACATTTTCGCGCCCTCCGGGCCGCATAGGGGAAACCTGCTCGCGCCGCAAAGAAAAACGAGTCCACGGTCGCAACCAGAAAGGCGCTGGCGTGGCATGGGCGCATCACATCGGCCCTGCGGCCAGGTCACCGCGCGAGCAGGGCGACCTCGCCGGTGGCGCCATCGATCGCGGCAAGCCAGGAGCCATCGGCATCGCCGCCGGTCGCGATCTCAGGATGGCACCCGGTCACCGTGGGCACGCTGCGCCCGTTGCCGCCCCCGGGCTGGTACGGATCGGCGACGGCGCGGGCGATGACGCCGCGGGCGCCAAGCAGCAGCGGTGCGTGAGCGGGCAACGGCCGGTCCACGAGCAGAATCGCGCCTTCGTGGCGCCCCGCGGCGCGCCCGTGGGAGCCGTAGCGCACGAGGCGGCCGACGGCGACGCCGGGCACGGCAGGATCGGCCGGGACCTGCTTGCCGCAGGCCCGCACGGTGGACGCGAGGAAGGGCAGCCAGCGTTGATCCGCCTGCCAGCCGGTACGCAGCGCAATGCTCTCAGCCTGGCTGGCCACGACCGCCAGCAGCCTCGTGGCCAGGTGGGTGTCGACCGGGCGGGCCGAGGCAAGCACCGCCAGGCAATCGGCGGCACCTTCCCCGGTCAGGCCCTCCACCGCCCGTTGCGCCGCATCCTCAAACATGCTTCCGCGGGGCCCGGCCCACCACGCCTGTCGCATCGCCTCGCGGCACAGGCCAGCCAGGTCCCCTGACCTGGCCCGGGAGATCGCCACCCACGGTGCCGGGCGCGCGGCCGCGGACGTGATCGCCGAGCACAGCCGGTCGATCCTTAGAGTCCCGCCCGCCCAAGGCAGGACGTACTTTTCGGCGAGTATGGCGGGCAAGCGCTCGAGGAGCCGGGCAAACACCATCGCCGTGCGGCTGTGCTGGGGAAAGATCGCATCCCGGCGGGCGACTTCGCCGCGCAACGCGACCGGCGCCGGGGGGCGAAGCAGGTCGCCGTTCACTCGGTGGATCAATCCGGCTCGGCAAGACGGTGGCGCCGGATATCGGTATCAGCACGTTGTCGTGTCACCGCGTGCCCCTCGTGTTGTCGCGGGGAAGGGGTCCGGTTGTGCGCAACTCTTGAGTTGAGTGAACGTTCAGGACCCATCAGATGCCTCGGACGTTAGCAGTATCGAACGGCGATGTGAACGTTTCAGGCGCGCTAATTCGCTGTCCGTTCACCAGCAGGACACCTGCACGTCAGTAACGGATGAGACCAGACGCGCTTAACGGAACAGAGTGGCCGCTCTGAGCCGCGGATTCCGGGCCCTGCCCGCTGAACGGCGGCCTCGGGCTGGCATCGAACGACAGCCCTCAACGAGGCCACGAAGGCCCGTCTCGCAACCTCCCGGATGCGGGGCCAAGGGGGTAAGTGATACCGGGCAGGAGGTGGGTGATGCCGGGCAGGAGGTAAGTGATGCCGGGGAGTGCACCTGGGCCGGGTTGGAGCACAGCATCCCGTGGATGCGCGGCGTCCCGGTGGCAGCACAGCATCCCGTGGATGCGCGGCGTCCCGGTGGGAGCACGGCATCCCGGTGGATGCGCGGCGTCCGGGTGGCAGCATGGCATCTCGATGGGAGCATGGCATCGTTCGCGCGTCGTCGCGGGCCCAGGACCCCTCAGGAACCGGATGATGGCCGACCTCATCACCAGCAGCGCCAATCCCGTCGTCAAGCGCATGCGCCTGCTCGCCGAGCGCCGCCACCGGCGCCGGGAAGGCGCGTTCGTGGTGCAGGGGATCCAGCCGGTGTGGCAGGCGGTCGAGGCGGACGCCGACATCGAGACGCTGATCGTGGCACCCGGGCTGCTCGGCCGCTCATCGGCCGCCGCGGGGATCGCCGACATGGTCGCGGCGCGGGAGGCGGCGGGCGTCCGGGTGGCCAGGCTCAGCGACGAGCTGTTCGGCAGGCTGTCCGAACGGGAGGGCCCGTCCGGGCTCGCCGCGATCGTGCGCGGCCGGGTGATGACGCTCGGCGAGCTGACGGCGGGCCCGCGCTCGGTCTTTGTCGTCCTGCACGAGGTCGGCAACCCCGGCAACCTCGGCACGATCATCCGCACCGCGAACGCGGCCGGGGCGGGCGGGGTGGTGCTGATCGGCCACGCCACCGACCCGTTCGACCCCGTGGCGGTGAAGGCGTCGATGGGGGCGCTGTTCAGCCTGCCGGTCGCGCAGGCGAGGGAGCCGGGGGAGTTCTTCGCCTGGACGGCCGGGGCCGGTGTCACGGTCATCGCCTCGTCGGCGGGGGCGGCGGTGGATTTCTGGGCCGCCAGCTATCCCCGGCCGCTCGCCCTGCTGCTCGGTGCGGAGGGGGCCGGCCTGCCGGATGAGGTGCTGGCCTGCGGCGACGCGGCGGTGCGCATCCCGATGGTGGGCACCGCCGAGTCGCTCAACCTCGCGGTAGCGGCCGGCCTGCTGCTCTATGAGGCGATGCGGCAGGCCGGGGACCTGTCCTGAGGCCTCGTGAATGAAGGAGCCCCGGCCGCGCGGGCCGGGGCTCCTCTCATCGTGCGGTTCTCAGCACCCGTCGTAGGCGGACCATGGCGCGCTGCCCGACTGGGCATAGGCCTTCTGGAACGCCTCCCTCTGGGTGGCCGCCGACGCGTTCTGAGGCAGCCCGGAGTAGCCAAGGGATGCCCAGGTGGACGGCAGGAAGCCGTACAGGCCGCCGGCGCCCGACGAGCCGTTGACGGCGGTCGGGTCACCGCCGCTCTCGCTCTGGATCACGCACTGCTCGAAGCTGCCCGATGCCGCGCTGTACGACTGCGAGGGCGCGGCCGGGGCCGGCGCCGCGGTCCCGGCGGCCGGGGCTGCCGTGACGGGCGGCGGGGGCGGTGCCGGTATGGCACCCATGGCCGCACGGTCGAGCCACGGCTTGTGCGGGTGCCATGGCGTCAGCCGCAGCCGCGTTCCCACGCCGATCGCGTTGGGGTTGTTGATCTTCTTACGGTTCACCCACCACAGGGCCGGCCACCGGTTGGCGGCGCCGTACTTGTGAGAGGCGATGCTCGCCAGCGTGTCGCCCGACCGGACGGTGTAGTGGTGGTGCTGGGCGTGAGCCGCCGCCGGATGTAGCGAAAGTGTGATCGCCAGCGCTGTCTTCGGCAGCACCGAAGCTGCGATACTTGAAACAATCATGGCTAGGGTCCTCCATAGGGGGTTTCGCCATGGGAAAGGCCCGGCCTCGGTGTGCCAGCACCGGCCGGGCCGCCTTTGCTGATCTAGGTTTTTCTGCGCGCCTCCTCCCGCTCAGCGATCGCGAGCTGCCGCTCCAGCATGTAGATGACCTGCCCGTGGAGCGAGCGGTGCTGGTGTGCTGCGAGCTGCTCAAGTCGCTGGTGGAACGCGAGCGGCACCCGCAAGGTGATCTGCTTGAGATCGCCCCGAGGGCGCCTCTGCGCACGTCCCTGATCGGCCATCGCAGCACATTACCAGCACGTTGCTGCAGCATCGCACCGCGGGTTAAGATCGTACACTTTCACGAAATATCGCTGTCACAAGGAACAAGAGGGTGTATCATCCGGCTCAAGTCCTCCAGTCGAAGGCCGGCCGTTGTGACATACCTCTCCTTTGGCGTAGCAGCAAAATGCTGTCATGGTGATGCTGTGCCGGCGGCAGGCGGCCGCTGGGCCTTACCTGGCTGTAAGCTGGGGGCGCTCCCGGCGTTCCGTCGGGCCGCCGCGGAGGCGGCTCGCTGCTGGCCGGCCGGCGGCGGAGTAGCTCAGTCAGGCAGAGCAAGCGGCTCATAATCGCTGTGTCGCCGGTTCAAGTCCGGCCTCCGCTACGAGCACGCCGACTGCCCGTTGGTTCCGTCATGGGCCCGACGACGGCGGCCGGAATGCTGGTCCGTCCATGGGCGTTCACGCTCGGGCGGCGCGTACCCGTCCGCCCCCGCGGGCCTGGCCCGCGGGCCCTTCGCAGAGAAAGGCACTCCCACGTGGCTGCCACTGACGTGAGGCCGAAGATCACCCTGGCCTGCCAGGAGTGCAAGCACCGCAACTACATCACGCGGAAGAACCGGCGTAACGACCCGGACCGGGTGGAACTGAAGAAGTACTGCCCGAACTGCCGTAAGCACCAGCCTCACCGCGAGACCCGCTAGCGCCTGCTTGCGATCGACGCGGCGGGCATAAGCGGTGGCTCTCAACAAGGACTATGCCGGCCGCTCCTTCCCGGCGACGGCGCCTTACGAGGTCAGCCGGGTCAAGATCGCTGAGTTCGCCGATGCGATCGGCGATCCCAACCCCCTTTTCCGGGACCGTGCCGCCGCCCAGGCGGCGGGGTACCCGGACGTCATCGCTCCGCCCACGTTCCCTGTCGTCGTCGCCATGGCCGCCAGCGGCATGGTGGTACGCGATCCGGGGCTGGGGCTCAACTACGCGATGGTGGTCCACGGCGAGCAGCGGTTCGAATACTCGCGGCCGCTGCACGCCGGGGACCTGGTGACCGCGCAGTCCACGATCTCGGCGATCCGGGAGGTCGGCTCGATCACGATGCTCACCACCGAGACACAGATCCGCACCATGGACGGGGAGCATGTGTGTACCGGGATCTCGACGCTGGTGGAACGGGGAGAGGCATGAGCGGGGCGGGCGGCGCCGCCCGGTACGCGGACGTGACCGCCGGCGCCACGCTGCCCACCGTGACCTACCCGGTGACCCGGCTCAGCCTGATCAAGTACTGCGGCGCGTCGGGCGATTTCAACGTGATCCACTGGAACGAGCGCGTCGCCAGGTCGGTCGGCCTGCCGAACGTGATCGCGCACGGCATGCTCACGATGGCGCAGGCGGGGAGGTACGTGACCGACTGGGCCGGCGACGCCGGGGCACTGGTGGAGTTCGGGGTGCGGTTCTCGGCCCCCGTGGTCGTACCGGACGACGGGACCGGCGCCACGATCGAGGTGACCGGGACGATCGAGGACAAGCTCGACGACAACCGCGTGGTGCTCGGCCTCACCGCGCGCTCCGGTGAGGAGAAGGTGCTGACCCGCGCACGCGCGGTCGTGCGCCTGCCCTGACCATGATGCCCGGGCACGGCGGCACATGACGCGGGCGGAAAGGGCGTCCGCCGATCCGGCGCCTGCGGACACGGCGAAGGTCCGCGAACGGGCCGCGCTTGCGGACTACACCACGCTGCGGCTCGGCGGGCCCGCCCACCGGCTGGTGGCGGCGGCGACCGACGAGCAGGTCGTGGCCGAGGTCCGCGCCGCCGATGAATCCGGCGAGCCGCTGCTGGTGCTCGGCGGCGGCAGCAATCTCGTCGTCGCCGACGGCGGCTTTCCCGGAACGGTGGTCCACGTCGCCACGCGCGGCGTCCGCCGGGGCGGCGGCCGGCGTGGCGGACACGGAAACGCCCAGGACCCGGTCGAGCTCACGGTGGCGGCGGGCGAGGACTGGGACGCGGTGGTGGCGGCCTGCGTCGGCGAAGGGCTGGCGGGCCTGGAATGCCTGTCGGGTATCCCCGGCCGCGCCGGCGCCACGCCGATTCAGAACGTCGGGGCCTACGGCCAGGAGGTTGCCGAGCGGATCGTCTCCGTGCGGGTGTATGACCGCGAGCGGGGGGCCGTGCTGGACCTGCCCGGCGCCGAGTGCGGTTTCGGGTATCGCACGAGCGCCTTCAAGCGGAGCCTTCAGGCGGAGCAGCGACCGGCTGGGCCGACCGCCGTGACCGGCCGGTTCGTGGTGCTGAGCGTGCGCTTTCTTCTGGCCAGGGACCGCCTGTCCGCCCCCGTGCGCTACGCGGAGCTCGCCCGCGCGCTCGGGCTCGCGGAGGGAGGCCGGGCACCGCTTGCCGCCGTCCGCTCCGCCGTTCTGGACCTGCGCCGGGCCAAGGGAATGGTGCTGGACCCGGACGACCCGGACACCAGGAGCGTCGGTTCCTTCTTCCTCAACCCGGTTCTCGACATCGAGCAGTTCGCCGCGCTCGAGCGCGTCGCCAGCGCCGTGGCTGGCCCCGGCATCCGGGTTCCCCGCTACCCGGCCGACGACGGCAAGGTGAAAGTGTCGGCCGCGTGGCTCATCGAGCGGGCCGGCTTCCGCAAGGGCCATCGCGAGGCCCGGGCCGGCGCGGCCGGGGCGCGCATCTCGTCCAAGCACACGCTGGCCCTCGTCAATCCCGGCGGAGCCACCACCGCCAGCTTGCTGGAGCTGGCCAGGACCGTCCGGGAAGGCGTTCGCGAGACGTTTGGCGTGGAACTGGCCAGCGAGCCCGTCCTCGTCGGCGCCAGCCTCTGACCGCGCCCCAGGAGCGCCCCCGGCTTCGTGATCATGACTTGGGTGGTGGCAGGACGACACCCAGGTCATGATCACGAGTTCAGGGGACGCGTTGCTGGCCCGCACCGGATTCGTGGGGCATGCTGGCACCGGGAGCGGCGCCGGATCCGGCCCGACCGGGCGCACCCGGGCACCGGCGGCGAAGGGGAGAACGATCATGCCGACGTTCCGCAAGTCACCACCCGAGCTCGTCGCCCGCTTCGACGAGCTCGCCAGCCTGGCCGGCGACGCCGACCGCAGGCAGATGTTCGGCTATCCGACCTGCGTCCTGCGCGGCAACATGTTCATGGGGCTGCACGAGGACTCGCTGATCCTGCGGCTCGCCGAACCCGACCGGGCGGAGTTCGTCAGCCGTTACGGCGCGGCGCTGTTCGAGCCCATGCCGGGGCGGCCCATGAAGGAGTACGTCGTCGTCCCGCCGGCCATGGTCGACTCCGACGAGGTCGACGACTGGGTGCGCAAGTCGCTCAGCTACGCGGGGCAGCTCCCGGCGAAGAAGGCCAAGAAGAAGGGCTGAAAGGGTCATCCCGGCGGGGCGTCGAGCCAGGCGTCGATGCCCGCCCGCAGGCGGGCCGCCGTGCCGGCCGGTGCCGCCGAGCTGCGGACCGACATCCGGGCCAGCTCGGCGATCTCCGCGTCGTTCATCCCGTGCACGTACCGGGCTATCTCGTACTGGGCGGCCAGCCGGGACCCGAACAGCAGCGGGTCGTCCGCGCCCAGCGCTACGGGCACGCCGTCGTCGAGCAGCGTGCGCAGCGGCACGTCGCCGGGCCGGGCGGCGACCCCGAGCGCCACATTGGAGGTGGGGCACACCTCCAGGGTGATGGCGCTGGCCGCCAGGCGCTTCGTGAGATCACGGTCGCTCGCGGCGGCGACGCCGTGGCCGATCCGGTGGGCCCGCAGATCGTCCAGGCAGGCCCGGACGCTGTCCGGCCCGGCGAGCTCCCCGCCGTGCGGCGTGAGCAGCAGCCCGGCCCGGTCCGCAATCCGGAACGCGGCGGCGAAGTCGCGCGCGTCCCCGCGGCGCTCGTCATTGCTCAGCCCGAAACCGGTCACCCCACGGCCGACGTACTGGGCCGCCAGCCGGGCCAGGGTGCGGGCCTCCAGCGGGTGCTTGGTCCGGTTGGCCGCGATGACCACGCCGATCCCGACCCCCGTCGCCGCCGACGCGGCGCCGGCGGCGGCAAGAACCAGCTCCACGGTCGGCGTCAGGCCGCCGAACCGCGCGGCGTACCCGGACGGGTCCACCTGGATCTCCAGCCAGCCGGAACCGTCCGCCCTCTCGTCCTCCGCCGTCTCCCGAAGCAGCCGGAAGACGGCAGGCTCGTCGGTGAGCACCGAACGGGCGATGTCGTAGAGGCGCTGGAACCGGAACCAGCCCCGCTCGTCGGTGCCGCTCAGCCGCGGTGGCCAGGCCGACGAGAGGGCCTCCGGCAGGTGGATCCGCCGGTCATGCGCCAGCTCCACCAGGGTCGGGTGGCGCATCGCCCCGGTGAAGTGCAGGTGCAGGTGCGCCTTGGGCAGCGTGGCGAGCGGCCGTGTCATGAAGGCGGCCCGGCCCGCCTATCTCGCCTGCGCGAGCAGCTTGCCGAGCCGGGTGACTCCTTCTTCCAGGTCGGCGTCGCCGAGGGCGCAGGACAGCCGGAAGTACCCGGGCGTCCCGAAGGCCTCACCGGGGACCACCGCGACGTCGGCGTGGTCGAGGATCACCTCGGCCAGCTCGGCGCTGGTGGCCGGGCGGGTCCCGGCGAGTTCCTTACCCAGCACGCCCTTCACCGACGGGTAGCAGTAGAACGCCCCTTCCGGCAGCGGGCAGACCACCCCGGGTATCTCGTTGAGCATGGTGGTCATCGCCCGCCGCCGCCGGTCGAAGGCCGCGCGCATCTGCGCCACCGCGGACAGGTCGCCGGTGACGGCGGTCAGCGCGGCCGCCTGGGCGACGTTGCAGACGTTCGAGGTCGCGTGGGACTGCAGGTTCGTGGCGGACTTGATGACGTCGGCCGGGCCGATCATCCAGCCGACCCGCCAGCCGGTCATGGCGTAGGTCTTCGCCACCCCGTTGACGACCACGCAGCGGTCGGCGGTCCCGGGCGCCGCCACCGGGATGGACGCGAAGGTGGCCTCGCCGTACACGAGGTGCTCGTAGATCTCGTCGGTGACCACCCACAGGCCGCGCTCGGCCGCCCATCGCCCGATCTCGGCGACCTGGCCGGGCGGGTAGACCGCCCCGGTCGGGTTGGACGGGGAGACGAAGACCAGCAGCTTGGTGCGGCTGGTACAGGCCGCTTCCAGGTCTGCCGCCGACGCGCGGTAGCCGGACCGCTCGTTGGTCATGACCGGGACGGGCACGCCTCCGGCCAGGGCAATGGCCTCGGGGTAGGTGGTCCAGTACGGGGTCGGCAGCAGCACCTCGTCGCCGGGATCGAGCAGGGTCGCGAACGCCTGGAATACCGCGTGCTTGCCGCCGTTGGTGATCAGTACCTGCCCGGCGCTCACCTGGTAGGAGGAGTCGCGCGCGGTCTTGGCGGCGACCGCTTCCCGCAACTCCGGCAGCCCGGCGGCGGGGGTGTACTTGTGGAAGCGGGGCTGCGCGCACGCGCGCTGTGCCGCCTCGACGATGTAGTCGGGGGTGGGGAAGTCCGGTTCCCCCGCGCCGAACCCGATCACCGGCCGCCCCGCCGCCCGGAGTGCCTTCGCCTTGCTATCCACGGCCAGGGTTGCCGACTCGGCGATGGCGGACACGCGGGCGGAGATGCGAGGGTGGGGTGAGGTCATGTCCCCATAGTGGCATCCTGGGCACCGTTGCGACGCCACGGTTCGACGCCGGGGCATCCGGCAACGTAGAATTCAGCAACTGCCGGTGGTTCACTTCGCTGACCACGCATGCCCGCATGGGCTGCGGCGGCTGCGTGTGAGTCAACGGCAGCGGATGGCTTGGCCGGTTCGCACCGGTCAGGGCGTCAGGCAGAGGGCAGTAGCTCAATTGGCCAGAGTCCCGGTCTCCAAAACCGGTGGTTGGGGGTTCGAGTCCCTCCTGCCCTGCGAGCACGGCCCGTCGGCCTGCCGGCCGATGGCAGGCGATGACTGACCGATCACTTCAGGTGAGGACATGGCGACACAGACGCGTGGCCAGCCCGCACAGAAGCGGGCAAAGTCCGGTGGCCCGGCCAAGGGCGGCCGGACTTCTCCCGCGCTGTTCATCCGCCAGGTCATCGCTGAACTGCGCAAGGTGATCTGGCCGACCCGCCGGGAGCTGCGCACGTACACGATCGTCGCGCTGGCGTTCGTGCTCGTGATGGTCGTGATCGTGACCACCCTGGACTACGCGTTCACCAAGCTGGTGTTCTGGGCGTTCGGCTGACGGGCGTGCCCGGGGTCATCCTCAGGGGATGACGCCACGGTAGGGCCCGGGGGGCCAGCGTTGCCAGGATTGTTCCCGGCGCCGGTGCCGCCGGGAAGAGCGAGGGCGCCGGTGCCGCCAGGAAGAGCGAGAGAGAAAGAGTTGTCGTGTCCGAGTCCCAAGTGCACGCCGATCCGCCGGAGGGTGCTCCGGCCATGAACGGCCAGGCTGACCAGCCCGGCCTCGCCGAGGAGGCCGGGCCGGAGGCTGCCGTGGCGGGCGGCGAGGCTGGCGAGGCCGACGCCGCCCAGGTCGAGTCCGGTGAGCCCGCGGAGGCCGGGGCTGTGCAGGCCGAGGCCGACCAGGCCGAGCCCGCGGAGGCCGAGCCTGCGGAGTCCGAGACCGAGGCCGAGCCCGCCGAGACCGAGGCCGAGACTGCCGAGACCGAGGCCGAGACTGCCGAGACCGAGGCCGAGCCCGCCGAGGCCGAAGCCGATCCGGTCGCGGTGTACGCGGCCGAGCTGAGGCAACTGCCGGGTGACTGGTACGTCGTGCACTCCTACGCCGGCTACGAGAACCGCGTCAAGGGCAACCTGGAGAGCCGCACCCAGTCGCTGAACATGGAGGACTACATCTTCCAGGTCGAGGTCCCGGTGCACCAGGTGACCGAGATCAAGGGAGGCAAGCGCCAGCAGGTGTCGGAGAAGGTCCTGCCCGGCTACATCCTGGTCCGGATGGACCTCACCGACGAGTCGTGGGCCGCGGTGCGCAACACGCCGGGGGTGACGGGCTTCGTCGGCCTGTCGAGCCGGCCGTCGCCGCTCAGCCTGGCCGAGGTGGCCACCCTGCTCGCACCGGAACCTGAGGAGAAGGCGGCGAAGGCCGAGATCACCCACCTGCCGGTGGAATACGAGGTGGGCGAATCCGTTACGGTGATGGACGGTCCGTTCGCGACGCTGCCAGCCACCGTGAGCGAGATCAACCCCGACACCCAGAAGCTCAAGGTGCTCGTGTCGATCTTCGGCCGGGAGACACCGGTCGAGCTGTCCTTCGACCAGGTCTCCAAGCTCTGACAACGGACGCGGGCAACCAGGGAACAGGAATCAGGAACAGGAACAGGACCACCGATGGCTCCCAGAAGGAAGAAGATAGCTGCGGTCGTCAAGGTGCAGCTCAACGCGGGCGCGGCCACCCCGGCACCACCGGTGGGCACCGCGCTGGGCCCGCACGGCGTCAACATCATGGACTTTTGCCGGCAGTACAACGCCGCGACCGAGTCCCAGCGGGGCAACGTCATCCCGGTCGAGATCACGATCTACGAGGACAGGTCGTTCTCGTTCATCACCAAGACCCCCCCGGCCCCCGAGCTGATCAAGAAGGCGGCCGGGGTGGACAAGGGAAGCGGCACGCCGCACACGGAGAAGGTCGGCTCGGTGACCGCCGCGCAGGTCCGCGAGATCGCGCAGACCAAGATGCCCGACCTCAACGCGAACACGATCGAGGCGGCCGAGAAGATCATCGCGGGCACCGCCCGGTCGATGGGGATCACCGTCAAGGACTAAACACCCGCGAACACACGTTCTATTTAGTGAGCCGGGGTTACCCCGGATGTGGCAGGGCCAGCGCTTGGCCCGTGGACCACGACCTCCATTTCGTTAAGGAGAGAAGAACATGAAGCGCAGCAAGGCGTTCCGGGCCGCGGAGGCCCAGGTCGACCGCGATCGGCTCTACACCCCGGCCGAGGCGGTCGCGCTCGCCAGGAAGACCACCCACACCAAGTTCGACCCGACGGTCGAGGTCGCGCTCCGGCTCGGCGTGGACCCGCGCAAGGCGGACCAGATGGTCCGCGGCACGGTGAACCTGCCGAACGGCACCGGCAAGACCGCCCGGGTGCTCGTCTTCGCGACCGGCGACAGGGCGGAGGAAGCGCGGGCGGCCGGCGCCGACTACGTCGGCTCCGACGACCTGATCGAGCGCATCCAGGCCGGGTTCCTCGACTTCGACGCGGTCGTCGCCACGCCCGACCTGATGGGCAAGGTGGGCCGGCTCGGCCGCATTCTCGGCCCGCGCGGGCTCATGCCGAACCCGAAGACCGGCACGGTCACGCCCGACGTGGGGAAGGCCGTCGCCGACATCAAGGGCGGCAAGATCGAGTTCCGGGTGGACCGGCAGGCCAACCTCCACTTCGTCATCGGCAAGGCGTCCTTCACCGACGCCGCCCTGGTCGAGAACTACGCGGCCGCCATCGACGAGATCATGCGGCTGAAGCCGTCGGCCGCCAAGGGCCGGTACCTCAGGAAGGTCGCGCTGACCACCACCATGGGCCCGAGCATCTCGGTCGACCCCGGCAAGACACGCGGCCTCACCGAGGAACTCGAGACCTCGGCCGGCTGACCCGGGTACGGTTCGCGGGCACCCGCAGATGCGGGTAGCCTTGTCGCAAGCCAAAGACCGTCGGCTGTCGCCGCGTGCCCGGCACGAGGCGACCGAAGGACCCGTGTTCGCGGGCGGCCCGCGCAGGCGTTAGAGCTGAACCGCCGCTCTCTTCGGACGGGTGGCGTCCACGCCCTGGTGCCGACGTCGCGCCGGGGCGTTCGCGTTGCTGGGCCCTCGCCGACGCCGGACGCGGCCGGTGCCCTTGCCTCAGGCAAGGGCCGCTGGCCCAGGAAAGGAGGCCCATGGCGAGGGCGGAGAAGGTGGCCGCGGTCGCGGAGCTGACCGAGCGGTTCCAGAGCTCCAGCGGCGCCGTGCTGGCCGAGTACCGGGGCCTGACCGTGGCCCAGCTCGCCGAACTGCGCCACGCGCTCGGCGAGCAGGCGACGTTCAGCGTGGTCAAGAACACCCTGACCAAGCTCGCGGCGGCCGAGGCGGGCATCGCCGCCGAGCTCGAGGGCCTGCTGGTCGGGCCGTCCGCGATCGCGTTCGTCAAGGGCGACGTGGTGGAGACGGCCAAGGGCCTGCGCGACTTCGCCAGGGCCAACCCGGCCCTGGTGATCAAGGGCGGGGTGATAGACGGCCAGCCGATGAGCCCCGCCGAGATCGCGCGGCTCGCCGAGCTCGAGTCGCGTGAGGTGCTGCTGGCGAATCTCGCCGGCGCCATGAAGGCGTCGATGGAGAACGCGGCGGCCACGCTGGCCGCGCTCCCGGTCCAGATGGCCCGGCTGGCCGGCGCGCTCCAGGCGGAGCGGGAAGCCAGCGGCGAGGCTGGCGCGGGCCCGGCCGACACCGGCCAGACCCCAACCGAGACACCCAACGACGAGGCCGTGGCCGACACCGCCGCCGCGGACCAGGACCAGACGGAGGAATGACAACCATGGCCAAGCTCAGCACCGACGACCTGCTCGACGCGTTCAAGGAGATGACCCTCCTGGAACTGTCGGACTTCGTCAAGAAGTTCGAGGACACCTTCGACGTCAAGGCCGCGGCCCCCGTGGCGGTGGCCGCCGCGGCCCCGGGCGCCGGTGGTGGCGCCGCCGAGGCGGAGGTCGAGGAGAAGGACGAGTTCGACGTCGTTCTCGAAGCGGCGGGCGACAAGAAGATCCAGGTCATCAAGGAAGTCCGCACGCTGACCAGCCTCGGCCTGAAGGAGGCCAAGGACCTGGTGGACGGCGCGCCCAAGCCGCTCCTTGAGCACGTCAACAAGGAAACGGCCGACAAGGCGAAGGCCGCGCTCGAGGGCGCGGGTGCGACCGTAACAGTCAAGTAACAGCGGGGTCATGAGGATGTGCCCAGCCGGCTAAGGTCGGCTGGGCACATCGGTTCCTGGTGCCCGCGGGCCGGGGTGCCGGGATCCGGCAAAGCGCCTCGGCGAGCCGGTCGGAGGGGCCCCGTTCCTGGCGAGGCCTGGTGGCGCCGAACCTGACTTTCTACCCCGGGAAGATGCGGTCTACACCTGAAGCTGACTGTGGCGTTCGTCACGTCGGCGAGTTCGGAGGGAATACGCCCGCCGGGCTTGACGTTTCGCCTAGTACGAGCCATGCTGCGAAGCAACTGTGAAGCTTATAAAGCGATACACTTGACCAGCGGTGTGGCCATCGGCTACACTGCCAATTTGCGCTGCACTCTGACGTCCTCGACCACCCGAGCTCCCTCGCGGCGAGTCCGCAGGGCGTTTTGTGTGCGTGCGGTGAAAGTTGGCCACAAGCTCGGAAGGACCCCTGTTGGCAGCATCGCGCAGCGCCTCAGCCAATAGCCCAGCTACCCGCCGCGTTTCCTTCGCCCGCTTCACAGAACCACTAGAGGTCCCCGGCCTCCTGTCCCTGCAGACCGACTCGTTCGACTGGCTGCTGGGCAACGAGCGCTGGCTGGCCCGGGTGTCGGCCGCGCACAAGGCCGGAGACAAGGACGTCCCGGAGCAGTCGGGCCTCGAAGAGATCTTCGAGGAGATCAGCCCGATCGAGGATTTCACGGGAACGATGTCCCTGTCCTTCCGTGACCACCGCTTCGAGCCGCCCAAGTACTCCGTGGAGGAGTGCAAGGACAAGGACATGACGTACTCCGCCCCCATGTTCGTGACGGCGGAGTTCATCAACAACAGCACCGGCGAGATCAAGAGCCAGACCGTCTTCATGGGCGACTTCCCGCTCATGTCGCCCAAGGGCACGTTCATCATCAACGGGACCGAGCGGGTGGTCGTCTCGCAGCTGGTCCGCTCGCCAGGCGTCTACTTCGACCGCCAGGTCGACAAGACCTCGGACAAGGACATCTACAGCTGCAAGGTGATCCCGTCCCGCGGGGCCTGGCTGGAGTTCGAGATCGACAAGCGGGACAGCGTCGGCGTGCGCATCGACCGCAAGCGCAAGCAGAGCGTCACCGTGCTGCTCAAGGCGCTCGGCTGGGACGAGGCCAGGATCCGGGAGCGCTTCGGCGGCTACGAGTCCATGATCGCCACCCTGGAGAAGGACCACACGACCGGCCAGGACGACGCGCTGCTCGACATCTACCGCAAGCTCCGGCCGGGTGAGCCGCCGACCAAGGAGTCGGCCCAGGCCCTGCTGGAGAACCTCTACTTCAACCCGAAGCGGTACGACCTGGCCAAGGTCGGTCGTTACAAGATCAACAAGAAGCTCGGCCTCACGCTGCCGATCCGGCAGGGCACGCTGACCGAGGAAGACATCGTCACCACGATCGAGTACCTGGTCCGGCTGCACGCCGGCGAGGACGAGACGAAGGCCGGCGACGCCATCATCCCGGTGGAGACCGACGACATCGACCACTTCGGCAACCGGCGCCTGCGCACCGTCGGCGAGCTGATCCAGAACCAGGTCCGCCTGGGGCTCGCCCGCATGGAGCGCGTCGTCAGGGAGCGGATGACCACCCAGGACGTCGAGGCGATCACGCCGCAGACCCTGATCAACATCCGGCCCGTCGTCGCCTCCATCAAGGAGTTCTTCGGTACTAGCCAGCTCTCGCAGTTCATGGACCAGACCAACCCGCTGGCCGGCCTGACGCACAAGCGGCGGCTGTCGGCGCTCGGGCCCGGCGGCCTGTCCCGCGAGCGGGCCGGGTTCGAGGTGCGCGACGTGCACTCCTCGCACTACGGCCGGATGTGCCCGATCGAGACGCCGGAAGGCCCGAACATCGGCCTGATCGGCTCCCTGTCCTCCTACGGGCGGGTGAACGCGTTCGGCTTCGTGGAGACGCCCTACCGCAAGGTGAAGGGCGGCAAGGTCACGAGCCAGATCGACTACCTCACCGCGGACGAGGAGGACCGGCACGTCATCGCCCAGGCCAACACGCCGCTGGGCTCGGACGGGGCGTTCGCCGAGGAGCGGGTGCTCGTGCGCCGCAAGGGCGGCGAGGTCGACTACATCCGCCCGGACGAGGTCGACTACATGGACGTGTCGCCGCGCCAGATGGTGTCGGTGGCCACCGCCATGATCCCGTTCCTGGAGCACGACGACGCGAACCGCGCCCTCATGGGCTCGAACATGCAGCGCCAGTCGGTGCCGCTCCTCCGGAGCGAGGCCCCGCTGGTGGGCACCGGCATGGAGTACCGCGCCGCCACCGACGCCGGCGACGTTATCATCGCCGACAAGGCGGGCACGGTGGAGGAGTCCTCCGCCGACTACGTGACCGTGGCCAACGACGACGGCACCCGGAGCACCTACCTGGTGGCCAAGTTCCGCCGCTCCAACCAGGGCACCTGCTTCAACCAGAAGCCGGTTGTGGCCGAGGGCCAGCGGGTCGAGGTCGGCCAGGTCATCGCGGACGGGCCGTGCACGGACCAGGGCGAGATGGCGCTCGGCCGGAACCTGCTGGTCGCCTTCATGCCCTGGGAGGGTCACAACTACGAGGACGCGATCATCCTCTCCCAGCGGCTCGTCCAGGACGACGTCCTGTCCTCGATCCACATCGAGGAGCACGAGGTCGACGCCCGGGACACCAAGCTCGGTCCGGAGGAGATCACCAGGGACATCCCGAACGTCTCCGACGAGGTACTGGCCGACCTGGACGACCGGGCTGTTGACGAAGCGCCAGATATCCGGCCAGCGGCGATCCGGGATCTCGCTGTACGGCGTACCCATGGCTCGGGCAACCCGGGTACGCACGGACGGGAACAGGCGGTAGAACGCGATGCCGGGGCAGTCGGTGACCCGGAAGTCCCAGTGGCCGAAGATGTCCCAGGCGTGCAGCCGGAACTGCTGCGCGACCGCGACGCACAGCCGGACCAGGGAGTCGAGCAGCGCGTCCGGGGGCGTCTCGGTGATGTAGGTGCCCTCGTTCTCGATGCCGATGGCGTTGCCGTTCTCGCCCGGGCAGTGCGCCGAGATCACCTGGTGCTGGCCGGCGTCGAGCGTCTCCAGGCTGCGGTGGCGCCCCTCCAGGACGTAGCCGCCGCGGCTGATCGTGAAGTGCTGGCCGGTGTCGGCCCAGCCGTTGACGTCCATGTGCAGCGTCTGGCAGTCCTTGGCCAGCTGGATCGCGTGCTCGCGGGAGTAGTCGGTGACGTTCGGGAACGCCATGTGGTGAAGGATGATCTTGTTCGTGGTGTTGCCGGTGATCTGTATCGGGCTGGCCGGCGGCCGGGCGCCCCAGCTGTCGCAGTCGATGATCCAGGGGAACTCGGCGCTCGGGACCGCCGTGGCCGGGGCCGCCCAGAGCGCCTCGGTGCCGACGACGGCGACGGTGGCCAGGCCGAGGCCGGCCTTGAACAGGGTGCGGCGTTCGATCTCGGAGGGGTTGTCGGCCATCGGTACCTCTTCGGGGGAAAGGGGTGGCATCTTTCTTCGTCATGCCGCGGACTACTGGAGAATATTTCCAGACTTCAGCCGGGGCAAGGTCTCTGCGCGTAGTACC
>Ga0081540_1000103_pt1 | contig 91274 bp, 94 predicted proteins | sample TabmetS2T1R1_FD_71024 | JGI IMG/M metagenome (GOLD analysis project Ga0081540, IMG submission 71024) | Tabebuia heterophylla rhizosphere microbial communities from the University of Puerto Rico - S2T1R1 | ecosystem: Host-associated > Plants > Roots > Rhizosphere ...
AACAGCGACGGAGTGAAGGACAGGCACCCCGCGATGAGCGCACCCCAGCAGCCAGGCAGCGTGACATACCACAGCCTTCTGGGCTTCCCCGGCTCCGGCGATGGCTGAGGGCTTTCAGCCTCGTCGGCGGCCCGGGAGCCTGCGGGTGGCTGATCGGCTCCGGCCGGTTCGGCGGTACGCTGACCCGCAGCATCTGGATGCTCACCCGGTAGCGAACCGACCGGCGTCTCCGGTGTGTCCACGGCCTGCTCCTCTAGGCCTTGAGCCTTGGCATCCTCTTCCATGCCCTGATCGATATCGTTCGGCCTACCTGTCATCAGGGCATCACCCGGTAGAGGGTGATAGTGACGATCGTCATGGACGAGACCGGCGCGGTTGTCGACCCGGCGTTAATCAGTGGTCGGAATCCTGGAAGGTAGGCTCGCGGTCTTCGTTGAACGCGCCGATGCCTTCGGCGCGATCAGGATGAACGGCCGAGCGCCAGTGCGCTTCCATCATGATGGCGATCGCTTGCTCGATCGGCTCACCCTGGCCCATCCGGACCGCCTGTTTGACTGCCTGCACTGCCGTTGGTGAGTTGCTGGCGATCTTCTCCGCGATCCGGTGGGCGGCGTCGATGAGCTCGTCTTGAGCGTAGAGGTCGTTGACCATCCCGAGCCGGTACGCCTCCACCGCGCCGATCGGATCACCGGTCATCAGCATCTGCATGGCTTTACCCGGGGGGAGCAGGCGCGGAAGCAGTGCTGGCGATCCGCCACCGGCGGCGAGGCCGAGCATCGCCTCTGGCTGGCCGAAGACCGCGTTATCGGACGCAATGATGAAGTCGGTGCTCTGGGCGAGCTCGCAGCCGCCGCCGTAGGCGATTCCGTTGACGGCGGTGAAGATGGGCTTGCGCAACTGGCGCACGGTGTAGAGGGTCCGGTCGAAGTCCTGGCGCTGACGCAGCCAGTCTTCTTTGGTCATGTCCTTACGCTGGCGCAGGTCGCTGCCCACAGAGAAGGCCCGGTGGCCGGCCCCGGTGAGGATGACCGCGCGGACCGCGGGGCGTACCGCGATCGTTTCCAGGATCTCGGTCAGGCGCGCCCCCATCGCTGTCGTGATCGCGTTGTCCGCGTGCGGGCGGTTCAGCGTGATGACCGCCACATGCTCGTCCCGTGTGTACTCGACGAGCACGGGCTGGTCGGGCTCTTCTGCACCCGACGGCGGCGGGCCGAAATCGAGAGCCTTCCAGCGGTCGGTGTGTGGTGGGCTGGTTGCCACGTTCTACCGCCTTCCTATTCAGCCGTTCTGGGTATCCAGCTCCGCGAGCCAGCGCAGCGCGCGCAAACCCGGGGCGAAGCAGTACTCTCCGCCCCGGGTGATCACGAACGGCGGCAGGCTCTGCAGCCGGCGGCGGATCGGCCGTTGCGGGATGGTGAAGGTGCCTGTTCCGTCGTTGGCGCCGGCGAGCGGGTCTTTCTCAGCCGGGGCGCCGATGAAGATGCCGTCGTTCAGCCACTGCGTCTTGACGAACTCGAACTGGCGCTTGGGGTGGGCACCGACGAAGACGAAGATGATGCCGCGGTCAGCGCCGTCGTCCTCCAGGACCCCGTAGGGGAGGATCGGGCCGTAGCTCGTGCCGCGCCGCAGCATGCGGTGCAGGCGGACGTTCACGGTCATCTCGTGATCGAGCGCGTCGCGGGGGTTCGCGCGCCGCGCATGCGCGCCGGCGGGACATTTGAATCCGCGTAGATCGTCTCCGTAAGAGAAGTGGTTGTTCCGGTCGGGGTGCGCGCCGAGCCCGGGGTCGTCTCGCTCGGGGCACAGCGCGAGCGGCGCGCCGCTCTGCCAGCGGCCGACCATTTTCGCGCCGAGCAGCGCCTCTTCCTCGCGGCTTGCCGCTTTGGCGCGGAGGTACTGCCGGTAGGCGGCCACCCGGGTGTGCAGTTTCCTGAACACGAGGTAGGTACCGTTGCGGCCCAGGACCTCGGGCGCCGGCATCGGGCCCACACTTCCGGTCTCATCCGGGTAGCCGAGGATGAACTCACCTGCCTTGATCGGCTGCTCCTCCGGATTGGTGCCGGGGATACCGCTGCCTTCCACCGCCGGCTGGCCGATCCCGTCCTTGAAGCCGAAGGAGGTGCGTCCGGTCGGGAGCTGGTAGCAGTCCTGACGCCAGATCACCTGGACACCGGTCAGCTCTTCGTGCGCTCGGCGCGCCCGGTCGAGCAAGATCTCCAGCTGAGTGGTGTCCGGCGATAGCACCGACAGGGCGACGTGGACCTCGGGGCTTCCGAGCGGTTTCTCCCAATGGCCGGGGCTGCTGTCGCCGACATCGCCCAGCTCAGCGGCGCGTGCCGCCATGCCCTGCCGGAACTCCGGCGCAAAGCTGGCGAGCGAGTCCTGGGGGACGCCCAGCGCCCTCAGCCCCTGATAGGTGAACCCAACCGAGATCGACGCGTTCTGGGCCGGGTCGGATGAGGATTGGGCGGACTCGATCACCGGGCACAGCCGCCGGACCAGTTTCTGTCCCGCCTCGCGGTTGTCGATGCGCAGCAGCAGGTAGGTGCCGACGTAGGGGGACGGGCGGTGGTGAAGCACGCCACGCTGGATGTCGCCGAGCTCGAGGCTGGTGCTCGCGGGGCCGGTCATGGTGTTCGCGGAGGTTAGGTCGCTAGACATGGGGCGGTGCCTTCGGCGGGTCGGGATTCGGGGGCGCCAGGTAGGGGAACTCGTGCGAGGCGGGCCTGGTGGCCTGGTCGACGCCATCGCGGATGACGGGCCCGTTGCCCGCGTTCACGAGCATGGTAAAGATCGTGTCCATCACGTCGTCGTTGAGCGCCCGACCGCCGCAGGTCCGGTGACCCTCGCCGCGCCGGGCGGCGAGCTCGATCTCCAGGAACGAACCCTGCTCGGTGTGCGGCTTGGTGACATCGACGACGAGGTAGTCCGCGAGCATCAGCTCGGTCAGCGGGTGCACGCCGCCCTCACCAGCTGGCCAGTCGGTCTTGCCGTCCAGGCCGTCCCAGAACGCGAGGTTCGCGTTCAGCCTGGAACGGTACGCGCCCTGGTAGGCCTCGCTGAGGTGGAACGCGTCCTCCATGTTGTAGAGGTCGCGGATCTCCAGGTCGCGGTTCACCTGGTCGAACTGCTTGGGCGCCAGCATCAGGTTGGGTACCTCGGGCCGTCCGGCACGCTCGATGCGGACGTTGATGCTGCCGCGGGTCAGGGTCTCCGCGACCACGCCGAATAGCTCGGCGCGGCCGAGTAGCCGGGCGCAGTCGATCTCGACCACGAGGCTGAGGATGTTCTTGCCGTCTAGGTAGATCACGCCCGGATCAGTGAACGCGAGCTTTCCCGTGGCCATCGTCTTCAGCGCCGCCGGCGCATCCATGATGAAGGGATCCCACCGCGGGCCGGCGAACACGCGGACGCCCTGGGCCTGGCCCCCGCGCTCGTCGTGCACTCGTGTCGAGATCGCCTCCCCGGTCGGCAGCCAGCACGTGCCTTCTTGCTCTGGGCCGTCGGCCCGGTGTCCGTTCACGGGGCTGGAGAACACGCAGTCGATCACGACTTCCTCGCCGCCCGCGACGAACGGGACCGGATCCTCCCGGGCGTTCGCGGTGAGCGGCCGCAGCCGGAAACGGTAGATGAGCCCGTCCGAGAACACGGCCGACGGCGGCGCGAACGGCAGCGTGTTCAGCACCAGCACAAGCCGGCCCGGGTGCTCGGGACTCGGGAACGCGTACAGATCGGTGATGTCGGCGACCGGATCAGCCATGGCCCGGGGCCCGGAGATGTGATGCGACACCGCACGTCCTTCGCTCGGCTCGTGATTGCTCTGCCAGTTGCCTCAGGAATCCGCGGCCTCATCGAGCAGCGGCTTCAGCGCAGGATGCCGCAGCGCCTCCGCGGCTCCGGGATCATCGAGGACGCGCTGGAAAGCCTCGTTCACACGCAGCGCCTTGCGAATCTCTTTAACCGTGCCGGGGTAATTCCGCGCATAGCCCCCCGCCGTGACCTGAGCGCTCAGGATGAACTCCTTCACCGCTGCGAGGTCAGGGAGTCCTTCGTAGCCCTCGACATTCCGGAAGATCGAATCGAAAAGCTGAAGCGGCTTAGACGCGAAGTCCTCCATGTAAGCGTCCCACGAGCCATCAAAGCTCGTCGCGAAGAGCAGCCGCGTATCCCCGTCGAACAGCACGAACCTCGCTTCGTGAATGCTCGCGATCGGCATCTCGTAATCCCCTGGCCGGTAGCCCGGACTGCTCTGCAGCGCCTCGACTGCTTCCCTCAGGTCACGCTCATGACCTGGCCGGACGCGGAAGAACAAGCTGAACTCGCTGGCGGAACCGGCGCGGACGCCCGGACGGGGCGTTCCTGTCGAAGGCGTTGTCAAGATCTTCCTCCTAGCGAAAGGGCGTGATGATGCGGCGCGCATGGGCAGCGAGCCGCGGTGTGCATGATGTCTTTCCAGCGAGCTCAGGCAACGCCGGCCTCAACTGCTGTCTCGAGGTGATCGACCACCCACATTCCGGTGTGATCGAGATCGATCGCCGCGAGGATTGCCGCGCGACCCAAGGCGTTCGCGTACGTGGGGAAGGAAAACGGGACCAGTGCGAGCTGCTCGACCGGCATCTGGGCGGCCATCGCGGTCGCCGCCAGCTGCGCGAGCTCCACCGCGCGCTCACCCACGACGTGGCAGCCCAGGATCGTGTGCAGCTGGCGGTCGATGACCAGTTTGCAGAACCCCGTCTGGCGGCCATCGATGATCGGCCGCGGGAGCGAGTCGAAGCGCACGGTCGCCACCGTCGCATCATGGGTCTGCCGGGCGGCCGCTTCGGTCAGCCCCACCGAGGCGTACTCCGGGTCCGTGAAGCTGCCGATGGGGCTCACCAGGGCGGGCACCGCCGTATTTCGTCCGAGGACGGCATTGGTTGCGGCCACCAGCCCCTGGCGGACCGCTTCGTGCACGACCATCGCGCGCCCGGTGACATCGCCTGCGGCGAAGACGTGCGGCGCGCTCGTGCGCAACTGCGCGTCAACCTCGACGTACCCGCGCTGGTTTGTCTGCACTCCGGCCCGGTCGAGGGCCAGCCCGGTGGTGGCGGCCATCCATCCAGCCGCGACCACAGCCAACGTGGCGTCGATGCTCTGCTGTCCATTACCTGATGAATGAAGCAGGCGCACGCCGGTTGCGCAGCGTTCGAAGCGGTCGATCGTTCCGGCGTCCTCGACGAGATGGATGCCGGACGCCGCCAAGGCGCCGCCGACGACTTCGGAGACCTCATGGTCCTCGCTCATCAGGATGCGAGGAGCAATTTCGACGAGGTGGACGCGTGAGCCGAAGGCGTTGAAGATCGAGGCCACCTGCACGCCGGTCGCGCCCGCGCCGATAACCAGCAGCAACGGCGGCACCGAGGAAAGGTTCCACGCGTCGCTATGCGTCGCGGTCAAGTCGAAGCCGGGAACCGGCAGCGGCCGCGAACTTCCTCCGGTGCAGATGATGACCCTATCTGCCTGGAGCCGCGGCGCATTGTCGCTCTCAACAATGTGGGCGTCCGCGAACCGCGCCGGGCCGGCCTGCTCGTAGATCCTCACGCCAGCCCGCTCAACGTCGTCGCGCAGCAGCGTCTGCTCGCGTGCGGCTGCGGTCACCTCGCGCACGCGCGCCAGCAGCCGAGGATAATCTAGCGAGGGTTCGCCGCCTGCGATCCCGTACCAAGGCAGCTGCCTGGCCTCGCGGATCAGCCGCGCTGCCTGGGCGAGGGTGCGCACCGGAACCGGCCCGTCATTAGCGGCCATCCCGCCGAACTGATCGCGAGTGATCAGCGCAGTCCTGGCTCCCAGGCGGGCCGCGCGGAGCGCGGCAACGACACCGGCAGGTCCCGCGCCGACGACCACGACGTCAAATGGCTCGGGCGCCAATGAGGTCATGACCCGATCATCCGGCGTACCTACCGCGACCGCCATCACCCTCTGCCGGGTGAGGCAGCCGCGGCTGCCTGGTGTGACGATACGGACATGCGCGCAATGACGGTACGGCCGGGCCAGAAAGGTACCGCCGGCGTCGAGGAGGTCCCGCGTCCGGACCCGCACGATGGTGCTCTGCTGGTGCGCGGCAGGGCGATCGGTGTCTGCGGGACCGACAGGGAGATCGCGGACGGCGCCTACGGCACGCCGCCATCCGGTGAAGAGCAACTGATCATCGGGCACGAGAGCCTGGGTGAGGTGCTCGAGGCGCCAGTTGGGTCGGGCTTCGCGCCCGGTGACCTGATCGTCGGGATCGTCCGCCGGCCCGATCCGGTACCGTGCCCCGCGTGCGCCGCCGGGGAGTGGGACATGTGCCGGACCGACGGCTTCGGCGAGCGCGGCATCGTCCGCCTGCATGGGTACGGAAGCGAACAGTGGCGGGTGGAGCCGGACTTCGCCGTGCCCATCCTCCCGCGCCTCGGCGAACTCGGCGTCCTGCTGGAGCCCGCGTCGGTGCTGGCTAAGGCCTGGGACCAGGTGGACCAGATCTCGCGGCGCGCGTTCTTCCAGCGGGGCCGGGCGCTGGTCACCGGCGCCGGGCCGATCGGGCTGATGGCTTGCCTGCTCGGCGCCCAGCGCGGCTACGAGGTGCACGCCGTCGACCTCGCGCAAGCCGGCCGGAAACGTGATCTCGCCGAGGATCTCGGTGTCCGCTATCACGCCGGCGACGCCGCCGGCATCGATGTCGATGTCGACGTCATCATCGAGTGCACCGGACTCGGGTCGGTCGCCCACTCCGCTGCCCAGAGACTGGCCAGTGGCGGAATCATGTGCCTGACCGGGATCATGAACCTGGACGCGGCCCTCGACCTGGACGCCACCACCATGAACCGCAACATGGTCCTGCATAATCAGGTCCTATTCGGTACCGTGAACGCCGGCCGTCGCCACTGGGAACAAGCCGCCGAAGCGCTCGCGACCGCCGACCCCGGCTGGCTGACCGGGCTGATCACGCGCCGGGTGCCGCTCGCTTCCTGGACCGAGGCGCTCGACAGGCAGCCGGAGGACATCAAGGTCGTCGTGGACCTCACCGCATGACTGCCCCCGAGGTAAGAGTTTGGTCGGTAACCCCCGGGCTGCTGAGCGAGGGCCCACGCTGGCACGAGGAGCGCCAGGAGCTGTTGTGGGTCGACATCCTGGGACGCCAGATGCACCGGGGCACGCTGAGCGCCGATGACGCCCTGGAACGCATCGAGACGATCTCGGTCGACCGGCACATCGGCGCGGTCGCGCCGGCCGCCGGGGGCGGCTACGTGCTCGCGGCCGGCCCGGGTTACCTGTTCATCGACGACGCCGGCGCGGTCCGCGAACTCGCCCAGCCCGCAGCCGGCCGCACCGACGTGCGGATGAACGACGGAGCCTGCGACCCGCAAGGCCGCTTCTGGGCCGGGACGATGGCGTACGACGAATCGCCGGGAGCCGGAGCCCTGTATCGCCTCGAACTCGACGGCAGCTGCACCACCGTGCTAACCAGCCTGACTATCTCCAACGGGATCGGATGGAGCCCCGACGGCAGGACGATGTATCTCAGCGACAGCGGCACCGGATGCGTCGATGCGTTCCGATTCGACGGCTCCAGCGGCGCGATCGGCGACCGCCGCACCCTCGTGCAGATCGACCAGCCCGGCGTAGCGCCGGACGGCCTCACCGTCGACGAGGAGGGCGGGATCTGGGTCGCGCTGTGGAACGGCGGGGCTGTCAACAGGTACGCGGCAGACGGGTCGCCCCTGGCCACTGTGCAGCTTCCCGTCGAGCGGCCGACCTCATGCGCCTTCGGCGGCCCAGGCCGGGAAACGCTGTTCGTCACCAGCGCGCGGACGGACCTGGACGACGATGCGCTTGGCCGCCACTCGCTCGCCGGCCGGGTGTTCGCGGTCAACGGACTTGGTGTCCGCGGCCTCCCCTGCCTGCCATACCGTGGCAGGACACCGCGGTCATCTGGCGGGGAACGCTCTACAAGAAACGGTGCCGCTTGAACTCAGCTGCCAGGTCAGGCCGATGGCAAGGTTGCCGTGAATCGCCCGGCCAGAATCGGGCACGACGGTCCTCCTGTCGGACGCGCTAGGAGACGGCTGTGGTGCTTAGCCTTATCCTGATCGGTTTGGCGGTCGCACTCGACCCGCTGCCTCTGGTGGCATTCCTGGTCGTGCTGCAATCCAAGCGCGGCGTGCGAAAGGGCGCGGCATTCGTGTTCGGGTGGCTGGTGTCCCTCGCGATCGTCGTCACGGTCACGGTGCTGGCCACGGGCAATAACCCCCCCAAGCCGAACACCGCACCCTCCCTGGCGTCGCGGGCGGTGAAGATCGCCATCGGAGTGGTCCTGCTCGTGATCGCGATCCGGCGGCGCCAGAGGTTGGGCCAACCTAAGAAACCGAAGAAGCCGCCAAAGTGGCAGGCGACCGTGGACACCATGACCCCGTGGTTCGCCCTGGCCCTGGCGCCCCTACTCCAGCCCTGGGGCCTGATCGCCGCGGGTGCGGCCACGGTCGTCGAGGCCAAGCTGTCCAGTGCCGCGAGCTACCTCGCACTGATCCTTTTCTGCGTCCTCGCCTCGTCCTCCTACCTGGCCATCGAGATCTACGCCGGTTTCAATCCCGAACAGACCCTCCTGATCAGGTTCAAGAGCTGGATCGACTCTCACACCGACCAGGCGATCATCCTCGGGAGCTTTATCCTCGGTTTCTGGCTCATCGCCAACAGCATGTACCTGATCTTCACCTGAGATTGAGCTTCTTGCGAGACAGAACCCTGCCCTGAACAGCTAGCCGCTGGCCGGAAGTCAGCCCAAAACCATTCCCTCAGCGGCCTCCGAAGGCACGGGATCTGGGAGGCGCAGCATGCGGAACGAATTGAGCAGGCCCCAGGCCTCCGGCGAGAATCGGAATGAGAAGTGCAATCTGAAGGGCCAGATGCCTAGCGTCCGTGTTAATGCGGATGATCTCGTTCTGGACCTTCTCGGGGTGACTGGCGATTTGCTGTTCAAGCTGCGGCACCGGACCGTACTGCATGAATGCCTCAGCCATGTCGTAGGAGCAGCATGAACGAGGCATTCATGCAGTACGAGCCAGCCGCCGGCCCGGTATCAGGAGCCCCGGCAGCACACCGGAGGCCCCCTGGCACCACGGACATCGCTGCGCGCCGGGCACGCCCGTTCACGATCAAAACAAGCTGACCGGCATTGGCCTAACCCAGGCGGGCAGCTCTGCGGCGATGCTTAGCCGCCGGTTGCCGTTCCGGTCAGGTTGACTAGCTCATGGAGTACGTCCGATGCGATGTCGGGGAGAGACCGCGTTTCGCCGTCCCGGATCCACTGCGCGAACGCGATTCCGAAGACGGTGGCGCCCGACTGTGCCGCCAGGGTGGCGGCCGGCTCGCCGATGCCGCGAACGCGCAGGGCCTCGGCGACCGTGTTGGCGAGGCCTGCGAGCTTGTGCTGTTCGCGTTCCCGGAGCGCGGGGTTCTGGTCGATCACGGACTGCCGCATGCGGGAGTACGGGCGCCGCTCGGCGGGGAACAGCGATGCGGCCGCGTGCAGCGCGGAGGCGAGGACCTCGAGCGGGGACGCGCCGGGCGGTGCGTCGTCCACCCCGTCGACGAACGCCTGGAGGAACTGCTGCTGCCCGTAGAACAGCACCTCGCGCTTGTCGCTGAAGTGCCGGAAGAAGGTGCGTTCGGTCAGCCCGACGGATTGCGCGATCTCCGCGGCGGTCACCTGCTCGAACCCGCGGGTGGCGAACAGCTCGAGTGCCGCTGCCTGCAGGCGCTCTCTCGCTCCCGGCTCCCAGCGCGCCATGATGACCAGTCTAGTGATGACAGTGACTGTCGTACACGTGTATCGTGATGTCTGTGACTGACATCAGTCACTGACATCACTGCGTCAGCCGCTCCGCCCATGACGGAGCCGAAAGGAGACAGTGCCATGCGCGTTTTCGTCACCGGGGCCTCCGGATGGATCGGTTCCGTCACCGTCGGTGAACTTCTCGGCGCCGGGCATGACGTCACCGGGCTCGCCAGGTCCGACGCTTCCGCCGCTGCCCTCCAGGCGAAGGGGGCTCGCGTCCGCCGCGGCGACCTCGACGACCTCGCGAGCATCCGTGCTGGCGCCGAGGCCGCCGAGGCCGTCATCCACCTCGCGAACAAGCACGACTGGTCCAACCCGGCCAACTCGGCCGCAGCCGAGCGCGCCGCGGTCCAGGCCATCGGCGACACGCTCGCCGGCACCGGCCGCCCCTTCCTGCTCGCCTCCGGCGTGGCCGGCCTCACTCAGGGCCGGCCAGCCACGGAGGACGATCCGTCCCCGTTCCACGGCCCGGACTCGCCGCGCGGGGGCAGCGAGAATCTCGCGCTCGAGTTCGTCAGCCGCGGCGTGCACACCGTGAGCCTGCGCTTCGCGCCGACCGTGCACGGATCTGGCGACCACGGGTTCATCGCGGCGATCGCCGCGGTGGCCCGCGAGAAGGGCGTCTCCGGCTACCCGGCAGACGGGACCAACCGGTGGGCCGCCGTGCACCGGTCCGATGCCGCACGCCTCGTCGCTCTCGGGCTCGCCAAGGCTCCGGCCGGCGCCCGCCTGCACGCCGTCGCGGAAGACGGGATACCCACCCGCGACATCGCGGAGGCCATCGGCCGCGCCTTCGACCTTCCCGTCACCTCGATCGCCCCCGATGACGTCCAGGGTCACTTCGGGTGGATCGGCACCTTCTTCGGCATGGACCTCGCGGCGACCAGCACCGCGACACGGGAGCTTCTCGGCTGGGCACCCGCAGGCCCGACCCTCATCGAGGACCTCGACGCGGGAGCGTACCGGGCGCGCACGCCGGTGGACGAGGGCGAGCGGCGCACGTAACCTGCTCTCGTGACTGGGGCGATCTCCCGTCCAGCGGGGGTGATCGGCCGCGAGCGGGAGATCGCGGTGGTGTCGGCCTTGCTGGATTCCGGGCCGCGCGGTCCGCAGGCGCTGCTCGTCGACGGCGAGGCCGGGATCGGGAAGTCGACGGTCTGGTTCGAGGCTGTTCGCCTGGCCGAGGCCCGGGGGTATCGGGTGCTGCGGGCGCGGCCTGCCGAGAGCGAGGCGAGGCTGTCCTATGCGGCCCTGGCGGACGTCGTCGGCGCGGCGTTCGACGAGGCGCGTGCGCAGCTCCCGCATCCGCAGGAGCTGGCGCTGGCCGCCGCGTTGCTGCGTGTCACCAGCAGTGAGCCGGCCGATCCGAGGACCGTGGCGACGGCCGCCGTCGGGGTGCTTACCGAGCTCGTCCGCGATCAGCCGGTGCTGGTGGCGATCGACGACGTGCAGTGGGTTGACCTGGCGTCCCGGCGGGCGCTGGAGTTCGCGGCGCGCCGATTGCCGGCCCGGCTGCGGCTGTTCGTCACCAGGCGCAGCGAGGGTGCGGCGGACGTGCCGCTTGAGCTCGACCGCGCGCTGCCTCCGGACGCGTTCGAGCGCGTCGTCCTGGGGGCGCTTTCGCTCGCGTCGTTGCATCACATCGTGCGCGAACGCCTCGGCACGTCGCCGACGCGTCCCGTGATTGCGCGGATCGCGGAGGCCTCGGGCGGTAATCCCTTCTTCGCGATCGAGATCGCGCGGGCCATAGGAGGCGGCGCGGCTGGTCCGGGCGAGGTTGGTCCGCTTCCGGTGCCGCCGAGCGTGCAGAAGCTGGCGGCCGAACGCGTCGACGCGCTTTCCGGAGCGGCGCGGGAAGCGGTCCTGGTGGCGGCGACGCTGTCCCGGCCGACGGCCGATGCCGTCGTGACCGCGCTGCCAGCTGAGCCGGATGGAGGGACGGCGATAGCCGAGGCCGAGGACGCGGGCGTGCTCGTGACCGAGCACGGGCGTATCCGATTCACCCATCCGCTTCTCGCGTCGGCTGTCTACGCGTCGGTGTCGGAGACACGCCGCCGCGCGCTTCACCGGCGGCTGGCTGAGGTCGTGAGCGATGCGGAGGAGCGCGCCCGCCACCTCTCCCAGAGCCTCACCGATGCCGACGAGCCCGTCGCGGTAGAGATCGAGGGGGCCGCCCGGCAAGCCGTCCTGCGCGGCGCATTCGACGCCGCGGCTGAGCTGTTCGGTGCCGCCGGCCGGCTCACCCCGGCGGCAAACCGCGAGTCGCTGGTCCGGCGGAGGATGGGGCTGGCCTCGGCGCTGCTGCGGACGGGGGATGTGGCCGACGCCCGGCGGCTCGCTGAGGACATGGAGATGGACGGTCTGCCGCCGGCGTTGCAGGCCGAGCGGCTCCGGCTGCTCGCCGAGGTCGAGTGGGATGACGGGTCGATCCCGCTGGCGGCCAGCTACCTGGAGCGGGCGCTCGAGGTAGCGGGTGACGACCCGCCGCTGAGCGCACGGATCTCCGCGCGGCTCGTCCTGATCACGGTGCCAGGCGATCCGGCCCGCGCAGTGCAGCATGCCGAACGGGCGGTGGAACACGTGGACGGCGAACGGGACCCGCTGGTCCTCTCGTCGTTGCTGATCGACCTGTGCTTGCTGGACCTGCTGCTGGGACGCCCGCCCAGGACCGACCTGATGCGGCGGGGACTGGCGCTCGAGGAGCGCGCCGGGCCTTCGGCCTACCCTCACCCGGTTCCGCTGATCTGGTTCCAGTGCACCGACGATCTCGAGGCGACCCGTGAACGTCACGCCCGGGAAGCGGACTGGGCGCGCGACCATAGCGACGAGACGCACGCCACAGAACGCCTCAGCTACCTGGCCTTGGCCGAGTTTCACGCGGGTCGCTGCGACCTCGCCGAGCGGCTCATCGAGCAAAGCTGCGACACGATCGAGAAACGGCTCGAGGTGAGCGGCAGGTTTGCCTACCCGTTCGCGTGGCGCTCGCTGATGGATGCCTACCGCGGACGGTTCGGCCGGGCCAGGCAGACGCTGGTCCCGCTCCTCGCCGGGACCGCGCACGCGCAGAAATCGTGGTGGGCGGCGGTGCTGCTGAGCGTGCTCGGGTTCGTGGAGTTCGCGGCGGGCGACTATCGCGCCGCCGACGACGCGCTCTCGCGGATGCGGCGGCTGCTCGACCAGATCGGCATCAGCGACGGCCTGCTCGATCGCACCGAGCCGTTCCACGCCGAGCTGCTCGTGCAGCTCGGCGACCTCGACCGCGCCCGGGAAGCGCTGGCCCGGCTGGAACGCCGGGGACGGACCTTCCCGCGTACCTGGATCGATGTGACACTGCCGCGGACGCGGGCGATCGTGCTGGCGGCAGAAGGAGACCTTCGCGGCGCCCTCGGGGCGCTCGAGTCCCTCGACCTCGACATGGGAGCACGACTGCCCCTCGAACTCGGCTGGACGTGGCTGACCAAGGGCCGCCTGCATCGCCGGGCCAGGCAACGGCGAGCGGCGTCGGACGCCTTCGCGCAGGCTGCTGCGATCTTCGAACGGCTGGGAGCGGTGCCGTGGGCGGAGCGGGCCCGTACCGAGCTGGACGTGGTCGGGCCGCGGCGCCGCGCGCCGGATGAACTGACGGCGACGGAGCGGCGCGTCGCCGAGCTGGCCGCGGCGGGCACCACGAACCGGGAGATCGCCCGCGCGGTGTTCATGAGCGAGAAAACGGTAGAGGCGCACATCGCGCGCGTCTACCGCAAACTGGGCATCCACTCACGGGCCGAACTCGGCGCGCGGATGGCGGGCAACCCCGCAAGCAGCTAGGGAAGAACATAGGGAAACGCCCGATTCGCATGCGCGTGCGCCGGCCTAGCGTCGTGCCATGACGTGCGGACAGCGCCTCGAGCCACGCCAGACATTCCTGGTCGAGCACTACAGGCCTGGTCGCGACGTCCCGCAGCTGAACAGTTCGATCGCGCGCATCCGGCAGATCGTCGCGGAGATGGCGCGGGCCGGGGAGCCCGTCGGTTACCTCAGCGCCACGATCGTGCCCGGCGACGAGTCGTTCTTCTGCCTCATCGAAGCAGCCTCTGAGGAGGTCGTGTCCGACGTGTACGGACGGGCGGACGTTCCGTTCGAACGAATCTCAGTGGCGATCTGTGTCTTGGACGAAGGGGAGGATCCATGAAACGTGCGAGCATCACGTACCTCATCGCGTTGCCCGCCGCGGCCCTCGCGCTTGCGGGAGCGGCGTACGCGACCGCGACCGCGAACGCGGGCACGGGGGGATCGGCGGCCGATCAGGTTCGTACCGCCGAGCGGACGCTGCTCCGTGCCGCGCTTGACGCCGACACGCACACCGCGGGCAGGCTGCTCGCCCCCGGCTCGCAGCTGATCGACGTGACCGGCACCGCCAACACGCGTGCGGACTACCTGGCCACCATCGGCGGCGGAGTCGATTTCGTGACGCTCAAGCCGATCGAGCCGATCAGCGTGCGCGTGCACGGTGACAGTGCGGTCGCACGCGTCAAGCTGAAGTTCAAGGTGGTCGCCGGCGGCCTGACCGTCCAGCATGAGGGGTGGACGACCGACCTGTTCGAGCAGCGCGATGGCCACTGGCAGGTCGTCTGGTCGCAGAGCACGGCCGTTCCGAACAACCTGGACCTGTTCATCCAGTCGCTCCAGCCATAAGGAGGCGGGCACCCCGGCTACATGGCGCGGACGGCGATGCCGGGGTAGTCGAGCACGAGGCCGGACTCGTCGTAACGGAGGCGGCAGGTGAAGCCAAAGGCGGGCGCGGCGTAGTCGTAGCGCTGGCAGCGGCCATCATCGGCGATGCGCGCGTAGTCCTGGTCCAGCCGCTCGACCCTGAGGTCCGGGGCCCGCACGTAGGCAGCCGGGGCGGATGCCCGGTCACCGGCACGCAGGCCCAACCGGTGCACGGGCAAGGCGTTGGTCATGGCCGAGGACTCCAGGTCAACATCGAGGCAGCCATCCAGGTAGGAGGCGGCCGCGCCATCGACCCGCCAGTGGCCGTGGCCATCGGCCTCGAGCCAGGCGTGACGGATACCCGCCGCCGACTGCCCGGTGATCCGTGCGCTGCGCGTCGTCCAGGTCCCATCCAGCTCGATCGCGTAACTGACCACCCAGGTCTGGCCGTCCTCAGCTCCGGTCGTGCATCCGCTGAGGTAATAGCCGCGGCTGGCTGGCCGGAAATAGGTAACCTCGAACCCTGCCCTGGCCTCGCGGTGCTGCCAGGCGGCAGTCACGGGTAGCGCGCTGAAGGGCATACCGCACGATAGCGTCCGCGCTCTCACGCTCGCTGCTTCTGTCTCGTCTCCCGACGACGGCCAGAGCATGCCGGGGAAGCCGGAGGCCTGGTGCGGGGTGGTTATGCGCGGGGGGCGTAGTCGAGAGAGCGGAATGGCCAGGCGTGTTCCAGCCAGGCCAGGACGGTGCGGTAGAGGACGGGGTCCAGGGCGGCGTGGTCGGCGCGGACCCAGGACCTGACCCGTGCCTGCGGTCCGCCGGTACTGGTGTCCTGCTGGGTGTGGCCGCGCGGCGGGTAGATGTACACGCAGCCGATGACGTCGCCGTCGGCGGTGCTGAGCACGGTGTAAGTGAACCCGCGGCGTCCGGCGAAGTCCTGTGCGTGGCGTTCGAGGTCGCGGAGGTTGTCCGCCAGGGTCATCGGGTGGGGCCAGCTCGTGCCGGCGAATCCGGGGGTCGCGCGGATGTGGTCGATGCTGGCGGTCCAGGCGGCGTAGTCCGCGGCGTTGTGCCGGGGCCCGAGGGGTTCCAGCCGGAACGGGCCGGCTGTCAGCCCGCCGGGCACGGCGAAATCCGCCGGGACGAACGGCTCATCGCTCATCAGCCGATGGTATCGGCCGGTGGCTGTGCGGGCTGGTAGAGGCCGAGCAGCAGGCCGTACCGGGTCTGGTCAGCCCCGTCGTCGGCTTGGCTGGCGAGGTCGCGCAGGATGGCAGTGATCTGCTCGACGTGCGCGGGGCTCAGCCTGAGCGTGCGGAGCACCAGAAACGGCTCGGGCTGCGCGGCGGCGATCTCGGCGGCGAGCGCGCGGAACGCCGTCTGCGTGGTGGCGGCGTCGTCGTATCTCAGCCCGGGCGAGGCGCGCCGGTAGTACTGCTCGGTTCCGCCGCGTACCGCGCGGGTAGCCGCGGGCCGGACCAGGCCCGCGCCCACGAGCACCTTCAGGTGGTGGGCGACGTTGCCCTTGTTGCTGCCTAGGGCCACGGCGAGCTGGCTGATCGTCGCCTCGTCCTGGGCGAGGGCGAACAGCAGCCGGTGGCGCATCGGATGTCCCAGCGCCTTGAACTGCTCCGGCGTGGTCACGGCGGCGACATCGTCGTCCTCCATGAGAAAAGCGTCCGTATTTCTTGACGCTTTGTCAAGCGTATGCTTTTCTTGACTCTATGGATGAGCCGGAGCTGACCCGGATCGTCGGCCAGGTGGGCGCGCTGGTCGAGGCACACTATGTCTTCCCTGACGTGGCTGCGGCGGTGTCGCGGGTGCTGGCCGATGGGCTGGCCGAAGGACGGTATCCCGCCGACCCGCGGTCGCTGGCCACGGCGGTCACCGCCGACCTGCAGTCGGTCAACGGCGACAAGCACCTGCGGCTGCTCTACCACGAGCAGGCGCTGCCGCAGCGGACGCCCGGCGACGACACCGAGGAATACGCCGCCATGGCCCGCTGGGCGGGCATGGCCTGCGGCGGCGTCGCCTGCGTCCAGCGCCTGGCAGGCAACGTCGGCTACCTCGACCTGCAGCCGGTCCTGTTCCCGGCCGCGATCAGCGGGGAAAGCATCACCGCCGCGATGACCCTGCTGGCCGGCACCGATGCGCTCATCATCGACCTGCGCCGCTGCCTGGGCGGCGAGCCCGCCATGACCGCGTTCATCATCAGCTATCTGTGGGACCACGAGCCGGCCCAGCTCAGCGGGCTGAGGGAACGCAGCCAGCTGAAGCAGGCCTGGACGCTCCCGTATGTTCCCGGCGGCCGCTTCGGCAAGGCCAAGCCGGTCTACGTGCTCACCAGCGCGGCCACGTTCTCTGGCGGCGAGCAGCTCGGCTATGACCTGCAGCAACTCGGCCGGGCCACCGTCATCGGCGAGCGCACCCGCGGTGGCGCCCACGCCCGGGAGGGATTCACCGTGCACCCCCACCTGGAGGCGACCGTCTCCGTCGCCGAAGCCGTCAACCCGAAGACCAGCGGCAACTGGGAAGGCACAGGCGTCATCCCCGACCTCCAGACGCCCGCCGTCCAGGCCCGCGACACCGCCTACCGGCGGGCCCTCCAGGATGTAGCCGCGGCCGGCGGCTCCTCGGCCGCCGAAGCCCAGACCGCCCTCGCCGCTGCCCAGCCGGACGCCGGCTGATTGGTCAGGTGCCGACCGGCGGTTCACGGATGCCGAGCTCGGCCGGGCTCGGCGCCCGCCCTGGCCAGCTGCCTTGCCTGCCGTCGGCGGAGTCCGCCCAGCCGGCCCTGTCGAAGTCACCGTTCCAGGCCCGCGCTAGCGCCCGGGGCAGCCCCCACCAGCCAAGCCTGGTCAGCCACCGCTGCTCGCTGACGGCGCCGATCGCCTCCCAGCACAGCAGCGCTGCCTCGAAGCCGCGGCGCAACGACTCATCGTCAGCCACGCCACCGGCGAACGGATCGTAGGCCACGGTCTCATCACCAGGTTCGTTCGAACTCATGATCTCCGGGCATTGCCTGGCGTACCTGACGAGATCCCCGGCCGTGACGATGGTGTTGACGCCGGACCGGACCAGGCCGGTAACAGCGCCGACCCAGTCCGCCGGGCGGAGCAGCGTCACCGGCTCGAGCAACGGCGAGCCAGCGCCGAAATGGCGCCGCGTTGTCGCCATGACACCCGCGGCATCCAGCCACAGGTCCGTGTCGTCAGCCGGTGGCCGCTTGCGCGGCCGCTGGCCCCACGCCGCGCGGGCCAGCTGCCGGTACGGCCACTTGCGCGCCGCGGACCTGAAACGTGCGGCCTCCGCGGTGAGTTCCGCGGCGGGTACCGAGGCGGCCTGTGCCTCCGGAAGGGCTTCCCGGAGCAGGGTAACGGCGTAGCTCTCCGCCGCATCCCAAGCCAGGCCGAGGTCATCAGGCCCAGGGGCACCGCCCCAGCCGTAATAGAGACCGTCTTCGCCGCCCACGATCGCTGAGCCTAGTCGTAGCCGATCGGTGACGTAGCACTGAGCCGGAGCGCCTGCGCAGGGCACGTCGCGTCCGCCCGCCGGGTCCGCCGTCGGCGGGCGGGTAGCCTGCGGTCGTGAGCGTGATCGACTGGCTGCTCGAAGGCGACCCGGCCCTCCGCTGGCAGGTGCTACGCGATCTCACGAACGCGCCGGCCGGGGACGTGGCGGCTGAGCGGGCCCAGGTGGAGCATGACGGCTGCGGTGCGCGTCTGCTCGCGCGCGAGGGTCCCGACGGGCTCTGGGACGGCGGTGCGTGCTTCCCGGCGTCCTACACCGGCGATGAGCCAGGGCAGCCCTGGACGGCCACAATGCACACGCTGCAAACTCTGCAGGTTCTCGGGCTCGACCCGGCGTCACCGTCCGCCCGCCGGGCGATCGGGCTCGTCGCCGGCCACGGGCGCTGGGAGCACGCCGGGCAGCGGTACTTCGACGGCGAGGTCGAGCCCTGCATCAACGGCAGGACGATCGAAACCGGCGCGTACTTCGGGGTAGACGTCACGGCGATCGTCGAGCGGATCCTCCTTGAGCGGCTCGCTGACGGCGGCTGGAACTGCGAGGCTGAGAACGGATCGGTGCGGTCCTCTTTCGACACCACGATCAACGTGCTCGACGGCCTGCTCGAGTTCGAACGCGCGACCGGCGGGCCTGAGCAGGTGCGCACGGCCCGCCGCAGCGGTGAGGAGTACCTGCTCCAGCGTGGCCTGTTCCGCCGTAAGAGCACGGCGACGGTCATCCGGCCGGCGTACCTGGAGTTCGCGTTCCCGTACTACTGGCACTACGACGTACTGCGCGCGCTGGACTACTTCCGGAGGTCGGGCGCGGACCCCGATCCCCGGATGGCCGAGGCGGTCGCGGTCGTGCGGTCCAAGCGGCAGCGCGACGGCCGGTGGCTGCTCGACCGCATCCATCCTGGCCGCGTCTACTTTGATCTTGAAGCCGGTGTGGGCACGCCGAGCCGCTGGAACACCCTCCGCGCGCTCAGGGTGCTCAATTGGTGGGACGGAATCGCCTGACGGCCGAACAGCCGAGGGCGGGCAGTGTGCCCCGCGCCCGCGGTCGGCCGCGTCATGTCCCGGCCAGCCCCCTGCCGGGCGTCGGCGTTGCGGGCGACTATCGGCTGGGCTACATCAGGTGCTGGCGAGCTGGCTGGCTCTGACGTTCATCAGCAGCTCCCGGAACTTGGCCGGCTCTTCCAGATGCGGCGTGTGGGCCGATGACTCGAACCACACCAGTTGCTTGCTCGGTGCTGTCAGCGAGTCGTGGAATCGCTGGGCCGCCTCGCCGGGTGCCACCTGGTCAAGACGGCCCTGTGCCATGACGAGCGGCACGTCGAGGCACGGCATGGTGCGAACCAGGTCCGTGGTGGCGAGCTGGGGCAGCAGTGCGGCCCGGGACGCGCTCATCCCGCGAACGGTGCGGATGATGTCTGCGGCGGAATAGTCCGGCGAGCGGATCAGGCTGAGCAGGAGCGCGCGGAGCAGGCTGTTGAAGTTCGCGTTGGTCGCTACGCCGCCGAAATTGGCCACCCAGCGGGCCCGGGTGGTGAACTGCTTCGCGGTTGTGTGCGGGGGCGGGCCGATGGCTTCCAGCTGCCGGATTGCACGCCGGTTGCCGCGCTGGCGGGCGGCGTCGAGCGCGAAGGCGTAAGCGTTGTCCTCGGCTGCGGGCACGTCGATGTCCATGCCGGCCGCTACCAGTGCGGCCACGAGCTCCGGGCGCCGCACAGCGGCGTACGCCGCGAATGTCGCGCCGAAGGAGAACCCGGCGACGAATGTCTTGCCGCCGAACCGGTCACGAAGCAGCTCCAGCAGCGTCACCGTGTCATCGACCATCCGCGTCACGCTGATTTCGAACCGGTTCGGGTCCTTGCGTAGCGATGGTGATGACAGGCCGGTGCCCCGCTGGTCCCAGTAGATAACCGTGAAGGCCCTTTCCAGTCCGAGGAGGTGCTCCAGGCGCCGCGCGTCGTTGATTATCGGCAATCCGGGACCTTGCTGCATCAGCAGAAGCGCCGGGTTGGATGCGTCCGCCCCGCGAACGCGGATCCGCTGTGTGATGCCGCCGAGCTGGACTCCCTCAAGCGTATCGATCTCCCGGGCGTTCATGCCGGCTGTCCGTTGACGGTCACCTGGGCGCCGGTGGCGTCGGTGACAAGGGCGGCGCCGAACAGCTGGCCGGAGGTCCATGCGCCGGGCTTGGCTCCGGCCAGAACGCGCCGGGCTGTTTCGGCGGCGATGGCGGCCGTCGCGCGGACGCCTTCACCGGCCACGAGCTCGGCTACGGCAACGTGCCCGTCGGGGGCGACAACCTCGGCCCAGGTGCAGGAACCGGTGCCACTGCTGGCCGCGGCCGGGTCCGAGATGTACGCGACAACGCTGGCGGCGCCGCTGGCGAGCCTGGCCGTCTCCAGGTCACCGACCGGGCCGGGCAGCATCTGCCGCTCGGCGCCGCCGAAAGTCAGGACCACGGCGCCGCTGCCAAGAGGCTCCCGGACCGCCTGGTCGTCGCGGTAGATGATGGTGACACCCTGGGACAGAGACTCCTGGAACGTCTGGCGCACCCCGTCGCTATGGCGGGTGACCGCCGCGGCGGCCGCGACACGGACGAGGCCGGGCACCGCGCCCATCTGCCCGACCAGGCGCATGACCAGTGTCTCGGTCGCGGCCGGCCCGAACCCGGCCCCGGTGACCAGCGTGACCGCGTGTGCGCGCGCTTGCTCGTCGCGGTCAAGTAGTCCCCGCACCGCCGCCCATTCGTTCGCTATGTCCACATAGGACACTCCAGCGGCGAGACAGGCATCGATTACCGGGTCGGCCTGCCGGGCGAAAGGCCCGATCGTTGACAGGACCACTCCGACGCCGGCGATCGCTTCGGTCAGCGACGCCGCGTCGCTGACATCGACGGTACGCACGTCCGTCGTCGCGCCATCAGCGGCCAGGTCCCGGGCGAGGTCCTCCAGCGGGCCGCGGCGGCGTCCGGCCAGCCGGATCGACAGGCCGCGGGCAGCCAGTTCGGCCGCGATGAGCCGGCCGCTGTTCCCCGCCGCCCCGAGCAGCAGCACATCACTGGCCACCTGGCCATCACTGGCAACACTGATCTGCGATGACGTTGTCACAGCACACCTCCCAACGTGTTAGCTGTCCAGCAGCCGCTGGGCGGCGGTCGGGTCGTGGGCGGGCAGCACGACCAGGCCGGGCTGCTGCTCGGCCAGGGCGAGGACCTTGCGCGAGCTTTCCGCGAGCCGCCGTCGGCTGCCGACGCCGGGGAGCTGGCCGCGCTGGAGTATGTCGGCCCCGTAGGTGAGGTCCCCGGCCAGCAGTAGCGGCGGTCGGCCGGCCCGGCGGACCAGCAGTGACAACGAGCCCGCCGTGTGACCGGGAGTGGGCAGCAGGGTCAGCGACCCGTCGCCCATCACGTCCAGCGCTTCGGTAAAGGGTGCCAGGGCGCGATCGCTGGTGTGTTCCAGGCTCACCTGATGCCAATTCAGTCCCGGCAGCTGGATGTGGCTGCGCAGGAAGCCGCGCGGCTCCGGGGCGGGCTTGGCCAGCTCGGCCCATTCGGCCGCTGACACCAGCAGCTCGGAGCCGGCCAGTTCGGCCAGCCCGCCGATGTGGTCCTGGTGCAGGTGGGACACGATCGCGGTGTCCACGTCGGCAGGGGCGTAGCCGAGCGTAGCGAGCTGGGCGGTGAGGGTATCGTCCTCGCCGATGTCGAAGCGGGCGAGCCGGTGGTACAGGTAGCCGGTGGCGCCGCCGGGGAAGTAGGTCTCGTCGGTGACCGAGGCGCGGTCCTGGCCGGTGTCGAACAAGATCAGCCCGCTGGCGTGCTCGATGACGTAGACGTTGACCGGCCGTGGCGGTGTCCACCGCCGCGAGGTCAGCAGCCACCAGTACAGCGGCTTGCGGCTGCCGTAGGAGTGTTCGGGGCGGATCCGCACGGTGCCGGTGCTGATCACCGAGACCGCCTTCACCGCCCCCGCTGGCCCGGGCCCGGCCCGGGAAATCGCGGTCAGAGCGTTCATGGCGGGGTTCTTTCTTCCTGTTGCGGCCCGATCCGGTTTCCCGGGCCTGACCCATCCAGGCTGCCGCCGCCTCGCTTCTAAGTCAGTGACCTCAGTCGCGCGCGAGATGACTAAAGTCACAGGCCAGAGGGGCCTCCGGTTTCGGCGTACAGCCGGGCCGGGTCGAGGATCACAACGCTGTCCGCCGCCGTGGCCACGATCCCGGCCGCGCGCAGGTCACGCAGCGCCCGGGCCACCACCTCGCGGACTGACCCGGCCGCATCCGCCAGCTCCTGCTGCGACACGCGGGCCACCAGGCGGCCCCCCGGCCGCTGTCGGCCGGAGGCAAGATCGAGCAGGTGAGCGGCAACGCGCTGGCGTACCGAGCCGAACGCGTTGACCGCGGTCTGCTCCAGCACCTCATACAGCCGTCGGTTCAGTTCCTCGGCGATGGCCCAGGAGACCCGGGCGTCGCGCCGCGCTGCCTCGATCAGGGTCCGTGCGCTGATCCGGAACACGCTCGAGGGCTCTACCGCCTGGACGCTGGTATCCGCCGGCCCGCCCACCAGCACCGCGATCCCCAGCACGTCACCGGGCCGGGCATAGCGGACGGTGACCTGCCGGCCGCCCGGCGAACTCAGATACACCCGGATCAGCCCCCGGACCACCAGTGCCGCCCGCGGGTCGTCGCCGGCCCGGTATACCGTCGTCCCGGCCGGGTAGTCGGCACGCTCGCCCTCAGCCTGCAACCGGCCGGCCAGTTCCGCCGGCAAACCCGCAAGGAAGCTCCGCGCCACGGCGTCATCTACATCCCGGTCGACCACATCCACGACCGTATGCCTGATTGGGACAGCGCAACAGAAACGGCCAGATCCCGGTGGCCATGATGGATATCATCCAGTCGTAGACGCAACGTCGAGTCTAGGCAGGGGCGGTATCCTGCCAGGATGATCAGCCGTCCGTGTGGCCACCCTCGAGTAGCAGCCCGCGCGTGACACCGTGAGCGTTGCTGACCTGGCCATAGTCGCCGCCCTGATCGTCGGCTGGGGCACGCTGTCGGCCAGGCTGGAACGGTTCGACGTCACCGCGCCGATCACCTTCGTGCTCGCCGGGCTGCTGCTCACCCACGGCCCGCTGGCCGTGCTGTACGTCGCGCCCAGCGCTGAGCTTGTCAAGGAACTGGCCGAGTTCACCCTCGCCCTGGTGCTGTTCTCCGACGCGTCCCGCGTCGGGCTCCACGAGCTGCGGGTCGATGCGGGTTTGTACGTGCGGCTGCTCGGCATTGCGCTGCCGCTGACGATCGGCCTGGGCACCTTGCTCGCGTTCGCGCTCACGGGTACCAGCATCTGGCTGGCGCTGCTGGTCGGGGCGGCGCTGGCGCCAACCGACGCCGCACTCGGCTCGGGCATGATGGCCAACTCGCTGGTGCCGGCCAGGATCCGTCGGCTGATCAACGTCGAAAGCGGTCTCAATGACGGGATCGCCACGCCGTTCGTGTCGGTCGCGCTGGCGGGAGCGGCAATCGGAGGCGAGCTCGCCGGACACGGCCCCGCCGCGGCAGTGGCCGAGCTGGCGGTGGGCGTTATCGTCGGTGTGGTCGCGGGCGGGGCTGGCGGCCTGCTGGTGAATGCCGCGCGCCGGCGCGGCTGGGTCGCTGAGGGGTTTGCCGGCTCGGCGGTGCTGGCCCTGGCCGTGTGTGCCTACGCGTCAGCCGTGGCGGTGCACGGCAACGGGTTCATCGCCGCGTTCGTCGGCGGGCTGGCGTTCGGCACGACTGGCGGCCGGCGCGGCGAGCCCTTGGTGCCGTTCGTGGAGGAAACCGGCGCACTGGTGTCCTTGCTGGTGTGGCTCGCGTTCGGGGCTCTGGCACTGGTTCCCGCGATGAAGATCCTGACCTGGCAGATGGTTGTGTATGCCATCCTCAGCCTCACCGTGGTCCGGATGGTGCCGGTCGCGGTCGCGCTCGCCGGGACACGGCTTGGCTGGGCGACGGTCTCCCTGGTGGCCTGGTTCGGTCCCCGCGGCCTGGCGTCGGTCGTATTCGCGCTGCTCGCGCTGGAGGAACTGGGCAGCCCGACGGCCGGTCAGGCCGTAGCCGTGATCACCATCACCGTGCTGCTCAGCGTGGTCCTGCACGGCGTCACCGCCGAGCCGCTGGCCGCCCGGTACGCGAGGCTGGTGGCCCGGCGCACCGCCGACCAGGATGGCACCCAGATGCCCGACGTGCCCGAACGCAGGCTCATCCGCCGCAACTCATCCCCTCAAGGGTGAAACCCCTTCAGCCGGCCTGGTCAGGCGGCTGTTCGGGCGTCGCATCGGCGTTCGTGATGGGGATCCGGGTGCCTTCCGGCTTGACCGCGCCGACGGGAATGCTGATCTCGAGGACTCCCTTGTCGTACCGGGCGGTCACGTCCGCGGCGTCGACCCTGGCGGGGAGCCTGATCGAGCGGGTCAGCGATCCGTAGCGGAACTCCGAGCGATACGGCCCGTCGACCTGCTGCTGGCGGCGCTCGGCGCGGATGGTGAGGATCTGGCCGTCCACGGTGACCTCGATGTCGTTCTCCGGGTCCAGGCCAGGCAGTTCGGCCCGGATCACGTGGCACTCGTCCCGGATCGTTTCCTCGAGCCGGAACACCTGGCCTGTCGGGAACGGCGGCGGTCCTGTCCACGGGGATTCCAGCCAGTCGGCCAGATCCGGGAACATGACGCGGAATCTCGCGGGCGCCTGAGGACGCGGCAACTTAGCCATGATGTCCCTCCACTGCACGTACGACAATGTTATCTGTTCCGGTCTGGCTGGCCGCGCAGACCGAGCTTGTTGTGCCGACTCGTTCCCGGGTTCCGTTCGGGCTAGTGGCATGGATCTTGCCTGCTCCTCCGGCCGGGCAGGCGGCGCGGATGCGGTGCGGCCGTTGGCGGTAGCGGACGGCGCGGACCGGGTCTGGCCATTGGCGGTAGCAGATGGTGCGGGCTTAGCCGCGCGCAGGGCTAAGCCGCTGTTCCGGATCCTGGTACAACCGCCTGGAGGCGTCGTCACCCGTTCGCGGGTGATTCCGCTATGCCCGACGGCGGCGACCATTTACGACTTCGGAGCCGAAGCTGATCAGCGGAGCCTGCGACGAAAGGGGTCCTGCGGGGGGCAGGACGTCACCTTGATCCGCGCGTCGATCGCGAGCACCCCATGCGACTTGGCGATGACCGGGTTGAGTTCGAGTTCGGTGACCTCGGGCAGGTCGTCGGCAAGCCGGGAGACGCGCAGCAGCAACGCGCGCAGCGTCTGCAAGTCAGTGGCCGGCACCCCACGCTGCCCGAGCAGCCGCCGCGCGGCGTCGACCGAGCGGATCAGCGCGTCCGCGTCGGTGTCGGTCAGCGGCGTGAGGCGCGACGGATGGTCGCCGGGGCCGAAGACCACCAGCGGGCCGAACACGCGATCGTGGGTCACCCCGATCCTCACCGCCTCGTCTCCGCTGCTGGCCGGCTCGGCGTCGGCCAGCCAGATCCCGTAGCAGCGCAGCAGGTCGGCGGCCTGGCCGGGGGACAGCCAGCCGCCGCCGGGCTCGCGGTGCAGGAACCCGGTGACCAGCGCGCGGGCGTCGGCGGTCCGCACGTCGGGGAAGCTGGGTACCTGGCCGTGCGGCCCGGTGCGCCAGGACCCGTACCTAGCCGCATGGGCCAGCGCGGCGGCCGCCGCTTCGGGAACGTAGTAAACCGGGACCTGGCCGTCGCCGGCCCGCCGCGGCATCAGCCGGACGGCTTCGGCCTGGTCGAGCGCGACGGCGGCGAGCGGGATGCCGACATCGGCGTCCTGGACCGCCGTGATCAGGTCGCCGTTGACCCCGGTCGGGTGGACCAGCGCGATCATCGCGTCCACCCCGTCGTCCGCGGCGAGCAGCTCCAGGCACAGGCGGAAATCCCCGGCGGAGACGGCGGCGGTGGTGTCCACCGGTCCGGTGACCGTACCGCCCGGCAGCAGCGTCCGCAGCCGACGCCTGATCAGCCCGCGTGGCTGGTGCACGGTCAAGCCGAGTTCTGTGCAGGCGCCGGCCGCCAGCAGCCCGGCGCCACCCGTGTTGGACACGATCGCGACGGTACGTCCGGCCGGAACCGGCTGGGTGGCCAGCAGCGCGGCGGTCTCGGTCAGCTCGGCAAAGCTGGCCGCGGCGATGACCCCGGCCTGCTCGAACAGCGCCTGGTCAGCGGCGCAATGACCGGTGCGCACGGTGAGCACGGGCAACTTCGCGCCGACCCGCCGGGCGGTCCGGGCGAACGTGCGCGGGTTGCCGAACGACTCGAGGTACAGCACGGCCAGCCGGGTCACGTCGTCGTGTTCCCACCACATCAGCATGTCGTTGCCGGAAACGTCGAGCTTGTCGCCGACCGAGGCGAACGAGGAGATCCCCACGCCGAGCCGGGAGAGCTGGCCGGCCAGCGCGACGCCGACCCCGCCGGTCTGCGACATGAGCCCGGCCACGCCGGGCCGGAGCCGGCTGGCGGCGAACGTGGCTTCCAGGCCGAGGCCCGGCACGGCCACGCCGAAGCAGCCGGGACCCACCAGCCGCATGCCGTGCCGGCGGCACACCGCGAGCAGGTCGGCACGGGCGGCGGGCTCGAGGCCGGACGTGATCACCACGAGCGACCGCACGCCGCGCTGACCGCATTGCCCGGCCACGCCGAGCACGGCCGGGGCCGGCACCGCGATAATCGCCAGGTCGGCGCGCTCGGGCAGGTCGAGCACCGAAGCCAGGCACCGGTCGCCGTTGATCTGCCGGGCTCGCGGGTTCACCGTGTACAGGCGGCCCGAGTACCCGCCGCGGCGGATGTTCTCCAGGATCACCCGGCCGATCGCCTCCCGGCGGCGGCTGGCGCCGATCACCACGACCGACTCGGGCGCGAAGATATGCCGTAGGCCGGTCATGGCTCAGAACACCGGGCCCGCGACGACTGGGTAGATGTCCGGATAGCTGAGGCGGTCGCGGACCGTCACCACGCCGGGGACGTGCCGGACCTTGCGGATCAGGGCGCGGCCGAACGCGGCGGTCTCCGGAGTCCCCTCCATCGTCACCACGCCGGACTCGACCGTCACCCGGAACTGGCGCGGGTCGACGAGGTACTCGTGCCGGAGGATGCCGTCGATGACGTCCGTGCGGACCTGCTCGTCCGTCCGGTCGAAGACGGCCAATACGTCGGCTCGGCTGATGATCCCGACGAGCTGGCCGCCGGAGTTGACCACCGGGAGCCGCTTGACCCGCATGAAGTGCATCATCCGGGCGGCCTGCTCGACCGGGTCGTCCGGCGAGGCGGTCACCGGCGGGTGTGTCATCAGGTCGCCCGCGATCAGGCCCCCGGCCTTGCGGACGTCCTCGCGGTGTACCAGCTCGGCGACCGGGCCGGGGTCGGCCAGCGCCTCCTTGGCCAGCAGGTCGGCCTCGGAGACGACGCCGAGCACCCGCCCCGCGTCGTCGACGACGGGCAGCGCGCTCACCCGGTACCGGCGGAGCACCGCCGCTACCTGCTTGAAGGTGGTCTCGCTCCTGACCGCCACCACCTCGGTAGTCATCATGTCCTTGACCGTGGCGTTCATGATCATTGCTGTTCACTGCCCTCAGGCGATGACGACCTTGAGCGCCTTGGTGTCCGCGGCGCGTTCGAACACGTCGTAGGCCTCTTCGATGCTGTCCAGGTCGAAACGGTGGGTAATGAACCGCCGGGCGTCGATCTGGCCGGTGGTGATCAGCCGCATCAGGGTCGGCGTGGAGGAAGTGTCCACCAGGCCCGTGGTAATGGTGATGTCCCTGATCCACTGCTCTTCCAGGTGCAGCATCGCGGCCTCGCCGTGGACGCCGATGTTCGCGATCCGGCCGCCCGGCCGGGCCAGCTTGACGGCCAGCTCGAAGGAGGCAGGGACGCCGACGGCCTCGATGGACACATCCGCGCCGAGCCGCCCGGTCAGGTCCTTGATGACGCTGAGCGGGTCCTCGTGCGAGTTGTTGACGGTGATATCGGCGCCGAACTGCTTGGCCGCCTCGAGCCTCGCGTCGGACAGGTCGATGGCCACGATGTGGCTGGGACTGTATAGCCGGGCGCCGGTAATGGCGGACAGGCCGACCGGGCCGGCGCCGACTACGGCGACGACGTCGCCGGGGCGCACGCCGCCGGCCAGCACGCCGACCTCGTAGCCGGTCGGCAGGATGTCGGCCAGCATGAGAGCCTCCTCGTCGCTGACCCCGTCCAGGATGCGGAACGTGGAGTGGTCTGCGTACAGCACGCGTGCGAACTCGGCCTGGGTGCCGTCGACCGTGTGGCCGAGGACCCAGCCGCCGCCTTCCAGGCACTGTCCGTAGCGGCCCTCGCGGCAGTACTGGCAGGACCCGCAGGCGCTGATGCAGGAGACGAGCACGCGGTCGCCCGGGGATAGCCGGCGTACGCCGTCGCCGACCTCCCACACGGTCCCGACGGCTTCGTGGCCCAGGATCCGGCCCTGGTTTACCTCGGGCACGTCGCCCTTGAGGATGTGCAGGTCGGTCCCGCAGATGGTGGTCGCGTCGATCCGCACGATGGCGTCGCCGTCGTCGAGGATCTCCGGGTCAGGTGCTTCTTCCCAGGCCTTCTGCCCGGGACCGTGGTAGACGAGGGCTCGCATGGCTTCCTCCACTGGCTCGTTTATGTCCATGACCAGCCTCGTCGGCGGAGTCGGCGGACGGCAGGGCCGAAGGTCCGTTCCGTCCGGGTTGAAGGTCATCGGCCAGCACCGAGTCCAGGCTGACCGCCCAGGTCAGCGCGGCGAACCCGCCGAGCAGGGCGGCGCCGGGCAGCGGGCGGCCCAGATGGGTCATGGCCAGCGAGCTCGCCGGGACGACCAGCAGCCGGTCCCGGTGGAAGCCCTGGACGAACTCGTCCAGGCCGAGCTCGCCGAAGTCCCGGGTGGAGTTCACCAGCATGTAGCCGCCGCGGCCGAGCCCGGCGAACAGCTCGGCCTGGTGCAGCAGCGTCGGGTCCTGGATGACCAGCGCGTCCGGCTCGGTGACCGGCTCGTGGGTCCTGATCGGCCTGTCGTCGATCCGGCAGAATGACATGACCGGCGCGCCCATCCGCTCCGAGCCGAAACTCGGGAACGCCTGCGCGTGCCGGTCCTCGAGGAACGCGGCCGAGGCCAGCAGTTCGGCGGCGGTGACCACGCCCTGGCCGCCGCGCCCGTGAAACCGCACCTGGAACATCGTCCGCGTCCCTTCCTGCGAAGGGTTCATGCCTTGGTGACGGGGGTGCCGTCGATGACCTCGTGGAGGATCTCGGGCCTGCGGCTCAGCGTGAGACCGAACAGGGAGGCCACCAGGGTCAGGCCGCCGAGGCCGAAGGCGATCAGCGAGGCGATGTAGGTGATCTGGGAGACCTTCCACCAGCCGAACGCGTTCAGCAAGATGGCCCGCAGCGTCTCACCCTTGAACACGGTGGCGACTTCGCCGGCCAGCTTGGTGTTGTCCGGGTTGGCCAGCGCCTTGGCGGACAGCTGGGCGTAGGTCTGGCCGCCGGTCATGTTGGTGATGTGCACGGCGATGAAGTTGTCAGCGTAGGACTGGGCCTGCTGGCCGGTGACCAGCTGCTGCCCGGCGTACTGCGAGACCGACGGGATCATGCTGGGCGTGATTTCCCCGCCCGCCTTGGGGTGCGCGAACGCGGCCTTGGGCGGGAAGTAGATCTGCTGCTCGGCGAGCTGGTTGTGGACCATGTTGTGGGTGTAGGTCGAGCCCCACAGCAGCAGGCCGCCGGCCGCCAGCAGGATCGCCGACAGGACAAACCCCGCGATCGCGGCCAGATGAGAATTGCGGCGCATCGGATGCCTCCTTCAGCACGCGGACCCGTCGGGGTTCGCTCGATTTAGCTCTTGCGTGCACTCTCCCGCCGTCGCCCGGCCCGGCGTCACGGCCAGACGTCACCACCCGGATGGGACCTCAGTCCCGCACCGTCGTGCGCCGCCGACGTCCGGGCCGCCGGGGGCCATTGGTCCCGCCGTTTGGAGCCCAATGGCGCTACTTGCCGGGACGGTCGGACGCGCAGGCTGGCTGGCGAGAGGACCTATGAGGAGGAAGCACCAGGACCATCAGGGTGGGCATCAACGGCTTCGGCCGGATCGGGCGCGCCTTCACGCGCCTGGCGCTGGAGCGGACGGACCTGGAGGTAGTGACGGTCAACGACATTACCGACGCGGGCACGCTGGCGCACCTGCTGGCGTCGAGCGCGGCTTCATGACCACGATCCACGCGTACACCGGCGACCAGATGCTGCTCGACGGTCCGCACAAGGACCTGCGCCGCGCCCGGCCGGCGGCGGTCAGCATCGTGCCCACCACGACCGGCGCGGCCCGGGCCACCGGGCTGGTCATCCCCGCGGTCGCCGGGAAGCTGGACGGTGTGGCCGTCCGGGTGCCGGTGGAAGACGGGTCGCTGACCGACCTCGCGGTCGTGCTCGGCCGGGAGGCCGCCGCTGCCGACGTGAACGAGGCGTTCGCCGCTGCGGCGTCCGGGCGGCCAGCTCGTCGGCGTGACCGTCGATGACCGCGCCTTCGGCCGTCCTGACCACGATGGTGTCGGCCAGCACGGCGAAGTTGACCGGCACTACGACCGGGCCCGAATTCGTGCTGAATGCGATCCATCCGACGCCGCCTGACGTGATCAGGCGGCGGCACTTGGCCGGCATCAGTGCCTGGGCGGGACGTTGATCCATCGTGCGCTGCCCCGGCCCCGTGACGGGCGATGGTCCGTCCAGCCAGGGACCTCCGGCCCTGGTCCTGGCGGACCGCCCGGGCCAGGCTGGACACTCGGACGACTATCTTGGCGGTGGTATCCCATGATCGAAGTCACGGCGGAAGCCCTGGCCACACACCCGTTCCTGCACGACATGTCCCATGATCACCTGGCCGTGCTCGCGGAGGCCGCCGCGGACGTTACCTTCCCGGCCCGGCGCCGGCTCTTCGAAGACGGCGGCAGCGCCAGCCGGTTCTGGCTGATCCAGTCCGGTTGCGTGGCGTTGGACCTGCATGTACCCGGGCAGGGCCGGATGAAGATCGAGACCATCGGCATGGGCGAACTGCTTGGCTGGTCGTGGCTGTTCCCGCCGTACCGGTGGGCCTTCGGCGCCGTGGCCACTGGCCCGGTCGAGGCCTTCGAGTTCGACGGCCGGATGATGCGGGCCTACTGCGAGTCCGATCCGGTACTCGGCTACGAGGTCACCCGGCGGCTCGCCCGCGTGGTCGCGAAGCGACTGCAGGCGACCCGAGTCCGGCTGATCACCGCGTCCAGCCTGCCGGCTGACGCACGCTGAAGAAGAACTCACACCACGGAGTTGCTGTGCCAGCCGAGCGATCACTGAGTGAGCAGGCGCGGAGAGCCGAACGCACATACGGGGCCGCTGCGGATCATTACAGCCTGGCCTCATTGGGTTTCTGGGACCGGTTCGGTGCGGCCACGGTATCGAGGCTGCCGCTGGCAGCCGGGCGCACTGTCCTCGATCTGTGCTGCGGCGCCGGGGCATCGGCGATTCCGGCGGCCCGCGCCGTCGGCCGGGAAGGGCGCGTCCTTGGCATTGACGTCGCGAAGCCGCTGCTGGAACTAGCCCGCGCCACGGCTGCCCGCGAGGGCCTGGCCAATGTCGGATTCCGTTACGGCGATGCGACCCGGACTGGGCTGCCGGATGCCAGCTTCGACGCGGTGATCTGCGTGTTCGGGGTGTTCTTCGCACCGGATATGGCAGGGTTCGTCGCCGAGATGTGGCGGCTGGTGCGTCCCGGCGGCGTACTGGCCATCACCACCTGGGGTCCGGATCTCTTCGAGCCCGCCGGCTCCGCCTTCTGGGAAGCCGTGCGCGACGTCGAGCCATCGTTGTTCAAGGCTTTCAACCCCTGGGATGAGATCACCACCGAGGCCGCCCTGGCGGATCTGCTCTTGCGCGGCGGCGTGAAGCACCCGGCCATGGAGGCCGTCTCCGGCTGGCACCACCTCGACCACCCGGACCGGTTCTGGGACATCGTCCTAGGCTCTGGTTTCCGGGCGACCATCGACGCTTTCGGCCAGGAACAACAGGACCTCGTTCGGACACGCGTCCTCAGTGGCCTGCAGTCGGACGGCATCACATCCGTGCGAACCGACGTGGTGTTCAGCACAGCCCAGCGTCCGAAGTTACCGGCCCGGTCCTCGATGACCAGCGGCTGGCCGGAAGGGATGAGAGATGGACATTATCTGCGAGCGCCCCCCGCTGCCGTACCCGGCGGCGATGCGGGCGGTGGCCCGCTGCACCGCCAGCACGGCCCGGCTGCTCCGTCAGCACCGGCTCCGCCTTCCCGCCCGGTGGGTGGGGACGCAACTGCGTTTCGCCGACGGCACCTCGGCGCGGGTGTACCGCGAGACGGTCTCCGACCGGGGCGCGACGCTGGACCCGTGCGTTCTCGTCGTGGCATTCCGGCTGCGCGCCGTGCGCGGCCTCGGGCATGCCGTATTCCGCTGGGAGAGCCTGCTCAACACCCCGCTGTTCGCCGGTTTCCCCGGGTTCGTGTCCAAGCTGTGGCTGGCAAACGACGACCTGGGCCTATACCGGGGCCTGTACGAGTGGGACGACCCGCTCCTGGCCGAGAACTACGCGCGAGCCCTATGGCGCGTGCTCGCCCTGGTGTCGGTGCCTGGCTCGATCCATTACGTGGTGCTGCCCGGGCTGCGCCGCGATGAGGTGCTCGACCGGCCGCACTTGCTGGGCGGGGACGAGACGTGGTGGCGCCTGACCGCCGTGGGGTGACGGCGGACATCCTGATGGCAGGCGCGGGCCCGTTCCCGGCCGCGGCATCACCCTCGTCGGCGCGAAGTAAACCAAAACGGGTGGGCTCCGACCTTAGTCCCGGCGATCAGGGCCCTAGGCCCCTGGCCTTCCGGCATGGCCGCCGGCTGGGCTGAAGACGAGGCAAGAAGGATGTGATCGGCATGCGAGCCCTGGTGGTTTACGAATCGATGTACGGGAGCACGCACGTCATCGCCGACAACATCGCCGACGGCCTGCGCGCCGACTACGAGGTGACCGTGGTCCCGGTGGGCAAGGCCACCCCGGAACTCATCGCCTCCGCCGATCTCGTCGTGGCCGGCGCCCCAACCCACCTGCACGGGCTGTCCAGCGCCAAGTCCCGGCAGATGGCCGCGCAGGCGGCAGCCAAGGGCGGCAGGGCGCTGCGGATGGACCCGGACGCCGGCGGCCCGGGCATGCAGGGCTGGCTGAAGGACCTCGGTCACCGGGACGGCCTCGCCGCCGCCTTCGACACCCGGGTCAACGGCATCGCCCTGCTCACCGGCCGGGCCAGTCGCCCCATCGCCAAGCAGCTGAAGCGGCACGGCTACCGCCTCGTCGTCGCCCCGAAAGGCTTCCTGGTCTGCTCGCACGGCACGCTGCTCGACGGCGAGGCCTCCTGGGCCCGCCGGTGGGGCATGACCATCGCCGCGGCGAGCAAGACATACCTGCCTGCGAACGCATGAGGATGATCTTCTGTATGGCGGATCGGCCTCGGGATCCGACGACCAGTAGCGCTGCTTCGTGGTCGCGCGCAGGCGATGAGGCTGTTGGCGACGGCCTAGGCGGGTGTGCCGTGCGTGGGGCCATCGCAGGTGACCAAAGTCCCGTTCCCGCTGCCTTTTCGTCCCTGGTCGCCGGTTTGGTCCCGTCAGTGGACGAACTGCTCGCCGCGGCGGTGATCAGCGCCATGCTGGCCAGTGGGCGCGCGCTGGAGGAGTGGGCGGCCTACCGTGCGCGGACGTTCACGCTCAGGTTCGCCGACGGGAACTGGGTGTGGATCTTCGCGCTGTTCGCCGAGAATGGGCGGACCAGGCTCATCAGCCGAAACCGGATCGCGGCGGCCGGGGCGTGGCCGGCCCGCCTGTTCGGCATGCTGGTCATGGAGCCCGGCAGCCTGATCATGGAACGCAAGATGCTGCTCGGAATCAAGGAGCGCGCCGAGGACCTAGCCGGCGCGCAAATAGGAGGTGATGCGCGATGACCAGCACCGTGAAACGATCCGTGCCGCCGCCCGCCCTGGTCAAGATGGGCAACCCGCTGGTGCGTATGCTCCTTGGCTCGCCGCTGCACGGGATGCTTGACGATTCCGTCCTGGTGCTGCACCTGACCGGCCGAAAGACCGGCCGCCGGTACAACATCCCGGTTGGCTACGTGGACATGGAAGGAAAGCTCACCGTAGTCACCGTCGCCAGGTGGCGGGTCAACCTGCGCGGCGGAGCCGACGTCAAGGTGACGCGGCACGGGTGCCTGCGGCCCATGCGTGCGCAACTGGACGAGGACCCGGCTTCGGTGGCGGTCAGCTACCAGGCCATGATCGACCGCATCGGCTGGAAGAAGGCACAGCGCCAGCTCGGCATCTCACTGCCCGGTGGACGAGCGCCCACGGCCCTGGAACTCAAGGACGCGGCCCGTGAGTACGGCTGGTCGGTCATCACCCTCACCCCGCGGTGAGGTGGCGGTACCGCCCGCCCCCGACCGGGCCAGCGCCGCGGACCTGATGCAGTTCGCTACGGGCGACGGGCGGGCTGCCGGGCACATCGGGGTGGCCGTCCCGCAACTCGCCGCCGCCGCGCTGATCGGCGTCGGCGCCCGGCCCGCGCTGGCCGCCGGGTACCTGGCCGGCCTGCTCCTGGCCGCGTGGATCGCGGTGCAGCTGCTGATCTTGCGACGCTACTTCTTCCTCCAGCCGGCCGTGGCCGGCATCGGCGCCGCCGAGATCCTGCTCGCCTGGCGCTGGCACCGGCGGGACGCTGCTCAAACCGGCTGCGGCGGACCTGAGCCGCCGTTACTTGCTCAGCCGGTGCATCTTCCGCTGGATGTCGTGCTCGGTGATCTCCTGGCGTCCGTAGACGTCCCAGGCGTTCATGATCACGCCAATGCCCCACCCGGCGATGGGGAACAAGGGCCAGAAGAACCCGTGCCCGCCGGTGACCACCCAGATCACCACCAGGAAGGTGTTGACCAGTATGTAGACGAGGACATGACTGCGAAAGTCGCGCTGCCTCTTGAGCTGCCTCACCGCCTTGTCGCGCAGCACCTGCTCACGGTCGGCATCGTCGCTAGTAATCATGGCTCCAGCCTCCTTGTGACTCACACGCTCATGGTCGGGCGCCCGGAGGTCACGACGCCCGGGCCAGGATCGGACCCAGCAACCCGATTGCCCACAGCCCAGCGGAGCGCGAGATGTCACGATACCCAGCCGACCACTCAGGACTCGAGATCCTGTCGTACGACGAGTGCGTGCGGTTGCTCGGCACGGTCCCGGTCGGACGCGTCGGCTTTTTCGCCGATGGCGAGATCGTGGTACTGCCGGTGAACCATGTCATGGACGGTCACGATCCGGTCTTCCGAACCGCCCCGGGGCTCGAAGCTGTCCGCCGCCGAGGGCCAGGATGTGGTGGCGTTCGAAGCGGACGCCTACGACGAGGGCACGAGGTCCGGATGGAGCGTCCTGGTCAACGGCCGCGCCCACGCCATCTACGAGGACCCGGAGATCCAGCGCCTGAGCCGTCTTGGCTTGCGCCCATGGGTGCCCACCGCGAAACACGCGTTCTGGATCCGGATCCGGCCCGCCTCGATCACCGGGCGGCGGACGCCGGATCCCGGCGACGGTGACGAGCGGTAGATCGCCACCGGCATGCCGACCCATCGCGAGGACTGAGTCCGCGCGCTTCAGCTAACGCCTACGGCTCCAGGCGGTGCCTGCTCCACAGCGGTCCGCTCGTCCGCCACTCGGCTTCCCAGGCCCGCAGTCGTCGGCGCTCGAACACCCGGCGGGCCAGCGCACCGGCCGCCAGCAGCAGCAGTCCCGACACCAGAATGGTCGCCGTGACGGCCATCACGACGTCGCCGACCACGACGCGGTGGTCCAGTGGCGGGTCGGTGACCGCGCCGGATGGGTCGATCCAGGTCCGCACCGTGCTTCCCTTGCGCGCTCCGGCTACGGCGAGGACCTCGCCGGTCCGGGGCGGCTGCCCGGGCGGCTGCCAGCGGGCTGGCACCCAGGTGGTTTCTACGGACGTGTACGGGTCCGGGATCCCGGTCCTCGGGGCATCTCGCACCAGGACGGCGGTGACCTGGTGGTTGATCGTCCGCTGGGTCTGCACCTTGTGCAGCACCCAGTGATCGGCCCACCGGCCGGCCGCGACCGAGGCGGCGGGCATCGCCAGCACGACCAGGATGATCATGACCAGCCGCAGGATGGCCTCGAGCCGGTCCGTGCGCCGGCGCAGCGGGTTGCGATCGAAGCCGAGCCATCGGGCTAGCCTGGCCAGGCTCCCAGACGGCCGCGGTTTCGCGTGGCTGCGCATGAGGTTCACCTCCCAGGGATGAGCCTTGCGGTTAAGCCTGCCGCGTCCGGCCCCGCCCCGGATAGGGTCTTTAGGCCCTGGCCTTGGGCTCTTGGTCGCGGTACCGGCGGCCCACGGATCATCGTTACCGACGTCCGGTACCCGGCCCGGGGACCTTCTGCCCTATTGCCCGGGCCTGTCATCGGCGAGGCTGGCCTCCTGGAACGTGGAGGAGGTCGCCATGACCGAGACGACATACGGGATCGTGGCCGGCTACGACGGGTCGCCGGGCGCCGCTCAGGCGCTGCGCTGGGCGGCCCGGGAGGCCTGGGCCCGCGGCACGACGCTGACGGTATGCCTGGCCTGGACCCCGGATCACATGGAACTGCCCACCGAGTCGGGCTTGTACGACCTGGCCCGGCAGCACGGCCAGGAGACCTTGACCCGAGGGCTGCCGTACGCCGAGTCGGTGCTCGGCCCCGGCCGGGTCCGCCCCGACCTGGCCGCCGGGTCGGCCGCTCAGCTGCTGTGTGAACGCAGCCGCGCCGCCGAGATGGTGGTGGTCGGCAGCCGCGGGCACGGCGGACTGCCCGGTTTGCAGCTCGGATCCGTCTCCTGGCAGGTGGCCGGGTATGCCCCCGGGCCAGTGGTCGTCGTCCGCGGCGCCTGGCGGGCCGTCAACCGGGTTCCCGGCCCGATCGTGCTGGGCGCGGACGGCTCCCCGGCCGGACAGGCCGCCATCACCTTCGCCTTCGAGGAGGCCGCGCTGCGCGACGTGCCGCTGGTGACGGTGTGCGCGCTGACCGACGCCCCCGGCCGGCTCGGCGGAAACCGCCAGCTGGAAGAGGACTTCGACCACGCTCTGGCCGTAGCGGAGAAGGAGCATCCCGAGGTCAGCGTGATCCGGCAGGTGGAGCCCGGCACCCCGCGTGCGGCCCTGCTCGCCGCCGCGACGGACGCTCAGCTGCTCGTGGTCGGGGCCCGCGGCCGCGGCGGCTTCGACGAGATGAGCCTCGGTTCCGCCGCCCAGGCCGTGCTGCTCTACGCGCCCGGTTCGGTCGCGGTCGTCCGCCCGGCTGGCGCTGTCGGCTGGTGATCAACGCAGGGGGCGGAATCTACACCGCGCTGTTTGCGGTAGTGAAGTTCACGAGGGCGCTCCCTAGCCGGCGCCGCGGCCCGGTCGATACCCTTACGATGCATCGTCATCGGGGAGGACCCGCTGGTGGAACCTCGTCCCGGGAGCCGGCCGGAGCTCCTACCCAACCTGCAGCTCGACGAGCTCCTCGCCGAGCTGCAGAGCCGCTTGCAGGCGGTGCTGGCGACCAGGGACCGGATGCGCGGCCTGCTCGAGGCGGTCGTCGCGATCGGCTCCGGCCTGGACCTGGAGTCCACCCTCAGGCGGATCGTCGAGGCCGCCGTTGGCCTGGTGGACGCGACCTACGGCGCGCTCGGCGTGATCGGCGAGGGGAACGGCGGCAAGCGGCTGGCCGAGTTCATCCCGGTCGGCCTCAGCCAGGGCGAGATCGCGCGGATTGACCACTGGCCGGAGGGCCGTGGCCTGCTCGGCCTGCTGATCGACGACCCACGCCCGCTGCGCCTGGCCAACATCTCTGCACACCCGCAATCATCAGGCTTCCCCGATGGGCATCCGCCGATGCGCGGCTTCCTCGGCGTGCCGGTGCGGGTCCGCGACGACGTGTTCGGCAATCTGTACTTGACCAACAAGCGCGGTAGCGACGAGTTCACCGAGGATGACGAGGCCGTGCTAGTCGCGCTGGGCGCTGCGGCCGGCGTGGCGGTGGAGAACGCCCGGCTGTACGACGCGGCCCGCCGCCAGCAGCGCTGGATCCAGGCCAGCGCCGAGGTCACCACCCGGCTTCTGTCCGGCTCCGAGCCGGGCGAGGTGCTCGCCGACATCACCCGGCGGGCGCGCGAGCTCTCCGGTGCCGATCTCGCCGTGCTCGCGCTGCCCGACGAGGGGGGACGGGGGCTGACGATCACCTACGCCGAGGGCGATGGCGCCGCCGCGGCCTGCGGCCTGGTGCTACCGGTCGGCCAGTCTCTGTCAGGCGAGGTCCTGGCCACCGGCGAGCCGGTGACGTCGGCCGACTTCGCCGGCGACGAGCGCGCCGCGCGGGCCGCCCGCCGGGCGATGAGCCAGATCGGGCCCGCAGTGGTATTCCCGCTCGGCGCGCCGGGCAACGTCCGCGGCGTGCTCACCGTCGGACGCCGCCACGGCGCGCCGCCGTTCCCCCAGGCCCAGGCCGACGTCGTCGCCTCGTTCGCGGCCCAGGCGGGCGTCGCGCTCGAGCTCGCCGCGAGCCGGGCCGAGGCCGAACGGCTGTCGCTGTACGAGGACAGGGACCGGATCGCCCGCGACCTGCACGATCTGGTCATCCAGCGGCTCTACGCCACCGGCATGTCGCTGGAGGGCACCATGTCCATGGTCACCAGGCCGGAGGTGGCCAGCCGGATCACCAACGCGGTCGACGCGATGGACGAGACCATCAAGGAGATCCGCTCCACCATCTTCCAGCTCCAGGCCAGGGAAGCCCCGGGCCGGCCGGATCTGCGCGGGGAGATCGTCGCCCTAGTCGACGAGATGACGGACATGCCCGGCTTCGCCCCGTCGCTGCGGCTCGGCGCCGGCCTCGGCGGCGACATCAGCCCGGAGGTGGCCGAGCAGGTGCTCGCCGCGCTACGCGAGGCGCTGTCCAACGCGGCCAGGCACGCGAACGCCACCCAGGTGGATGTGACCGTGGACGCGGGTTCGGACGGGATGCTGACCGTGCAGGTCACCGACAACGGCACCGGCATCTCGGAAGGAGCCCACCGCAGCGGGCTGAGCAACCTGGCCAGCCGGGCCGAGAAGCTCGGCGGCGAGCTACGGCTCGGGCCTGCCGACCCCGGCGCGCCCGCGCCCGGTACCAGGCTGGAGTGGCGCGCACCCCTTCATCGCTAGACCCGGAACCCAGCGCGCGGGCTGCGCGTTCAGCATGAACAGCCTGGACTCGGACAGGATCCGCATGATGTCACCCTGGCTGGTGGGCCAGGTTGCGTGGTGTCGGCGCGCAGGTGGCGCCCGTTCAGCATGACTGGCGAGATCCGGATGAAGTGGTCGCGCTCTCCCGGGGCCCACGACCTGAGGCCTATCGCCCGCAGCCGGGCCAGCTCGCCGGGATCGGTCACCTCGCTGGACGGGCCGACGGCGGTGACGCTCCAGCCTGACTGGCCAGCCAGGTCCAGCTGGTCCACCTCGAACGCGACCACGGCGCCGCGGGTGGCGGCGGCGAGCTTGCCGCTGCGTTCGGTCCTGATCACGATCTCACCGTGGTCGAGGGCGAAGTTGACCACTTCCACCGCGGGCAGCGCCCGCCGGGTATAGACGATCCTGCCCACCGGGACCGATGCCATCAGCGTGAGGCATTCGTCCCTGGACAGGCGGTGGAGCGCGGAGCCGTCGGAGTACATGAGGGGAAGCCTGCCCGACGGCCAGCGGGACTCCTAGGGAACAAGGTCCCTAATTCCCGGGACCCTGGTGGGCCTGATGCTCGTCGTGGTCGCCGAACACGCGGACCGCGTAGGCGGCCGCCTGAGTACGGCGCTCCATGCCGAGCTTGGCGAACAGAGCGGACACGTAGTTCTTCACTGTCTTCTCGGCCAGGAACATCCGCTCGCCGATCTGCCGGTTGGTCAGCCCTTCCCCGATCAGCTCCAGGATCCTGCGCTCCTGCCCGGACAGCCCGGCCAGCGGGTCGCGTTTCGCGGACTGGTCCTGCAGCCGGGTCATCAGCTGGCTGGCCGCCCGCGGGTCGAGCATCGACTGCCCGGAGGCCACCGTGCGGACCGCGCCGACCAGGTCGGTGCCGCGGATCTGCTTGAGCACGTACCCGGCCGCACCCGCCATGATCGCGTCGAACAGCGCCTCGTCATCGCCGAACGAAGTCAGCATCAGGCAGGCCACCTTGGGCATCCGGGAGCGGATGTCCCGGCACACCGACACCCCGTCGCCGTCAGGCAGCCGCACGTCGAGCACGGCCACGTCCGGCTTCAGCGCGGGAATCCGGGCCAGCGCCGAGGACGCGGTGCCGGCCTCGCCGACCACCGTGATGTCCGGCTCGGCCTCGAGCAGGTCGCGGACGCCCCGGCGGACGATCTCGTGGTCGTCCAGAAGGAACACCGCGATCTGCGGTCTGGCCGCTGCGCCAGTCACCGGATTAGTCACCGCAACTCCTGATGGTCGCGAAGGCCCTGCGGGCCTGGTTTACAGGTCAACTCTAGGCAGTCCGTCCCCCCTGGGTTAAGGACCAAAGTCCCTGGTGGCCAGCCCGGACGGCCCTTATCCGACAGGTAGCGCGCTCCTTGCGTCGACAGCAGAGGGGAAGGAGAGCCCCTACGGCATAGGGAGAAGGCAATGTCGGGAATCATCGCCGGGGTGGACGGTTCTGCCCATTCCCAGCGCGCCCTGGAATGGGCCATGCACGAGGCGGCGATCCGTCACATTCCCTCACGGTGCTCACCGTGCACGAGGCCATCAGGAGTTACTACACCGGTATGGTCGTGCACACGGATGACCCAGCCCGGATCGAGGACCTCCGCGCGTTGGTCCAGGCCGAGACGGACAAGGTGCTGGCCGGGCTGGAGGGGCTCCACCCAGAGTCGGTCACGGTCAAGGCGGTCCACGGCTTCCCGGTCGAGGAGCTCATCAACGCGGGCAAGGACGCCGACATGATCGTGGGTTCGCGCGGCGCGGGTAGCTTTACCCGGCTGATGATTGGTTCGGTGGCCGACCAGGTCGCGCAGCACGCCCGCTGCCCGGTCCTCCTCGTCCCTCCGAAGAACCACAGCTGACGCGTAGTTTGAGCCGATCATGAACCGGGCGGCCATGGGCCTACCCCATCCCGGAACCCCTGGTGCTCCTGCGCTGCCCGCTATCTCGCGTGACCCGTGATCCCAGCCGGTCCGCGCATTCATACTGCATGAATGCCTCGTTCATGCAGTTCCAGCAGCATGGCTGTGGCATCCATGCAGAATGGCTTCGGCACGGGCGGTGCCAGGTGGGCGGGAGGGGTTGCTGTGCCGATGCGGCTTCTTGGCGTCCCGGAACTCCTCCAGCAGCACGCCGCGGACGTAGGGGTACCTGACCCGGGTCGGCGAGTACGTGTACCAGGAGAACGCGGCCCCCCGCGGGCAGCCGCGCGGCTCGTAGTCCGGCCGGTCGGGACCCGCCGACGGGTGGTCGGTCTGCTGCGCCTCCCAGGTGATGATCCCGTCCTTGACGTACACCTTCCACGAGCACGAGCCGGTGCAGTTCACGCCGTGGGGTGGACCGGACCACTTTGTCGTAGCTCCACCGGTACCGGTAGAAGCTGTCCGCCTCCCGCCCGCCGGTCTTCTCCAGCGTCCGCAGGTCGGCAGACACCACACCGCGCTGCAGGTAGCGCCCGGCCCGAACCAGCGCCTCGTCCAGATGAGCCGCCGTCATCGGTTGGTGGTCAGCTCCCCGGCGGGCCTGCGGGCGGTGGGACGGCTGGTCCGGGCCACGCCCAGCTCGAGCAGCATCTGCGGCGAGCCCGTCGCCCTCAGGCTGCTGCGGATCTGCGCCCGGACCGACGCGGATTGCAGCGGCTGGCTCTGCAGGCGGGCGAAGACCCAGTGGCCGGCGGCGCGCAGCAAGATCCGCTGCAGAGCCTGGCCGGCGCGCAGCCAGCTCTGCTCGTCCTCGCCCGCTGCCACCAGGACCGCCGTGACCGGGGCGGGCGGACCGCCCGAGGACAGGAATCCCCAGCCCCGGCCCAGGTCGAAGTCGCGTTGCGGAAGGCGGCCGGCCACTCCGCCAGTCGTGGCCGGGAAGGCATGGGCCGGGACGCCGTCCCTGGCCCCGCTGTCTGCCCCGCGCGTCCACCGTAGCGTCTCGGCTCGCGTCCGTATCTCCGCAGGCGACGTCGGGTAGAGGTCCCGCCATGGGCTCCATGCGGCGAGGATCGCCGCCAGCCGTTCATACGCGGGCCCGCCGCCAATGGCCGCTAGCGTGGCGCCTTCGGCCGTGGCGTCGTCCTGCAGCCAGGCGAGCAGGCCGCCGGGCAGCGGGCCAGGTTCGAATCCGCCGCGGTGCGTGTGCCGGCGCGGCACCGCCTGGAGCATGGCCCTCTCATCGGACGCCATGGGCTCAGGTCGGCCCGTCCGCACCCGGGCCAGCAGGTGCCGCTGGCCCGGGTCGGGGAACAGGTCGACCTCGGGCTGGCAGCCCAGCGAGCGGATCGCGAGCCGCAGCCCGAACAGCGCCGCGCCGCAGCTGATGATCATTTCCCGGCCCGTCAGGTCCTCCATCAGCTGGCGGCTCGTGTCGGCGTAGAGATCGATCGCCTGCCCGGTGACGGCGAACCGCCATGGCTGGGTGTTGTGCACCGACGGTGCGCGGGCGGCTAGCTCGATGAGGTAGCCAGCACGTTCGGCCAGTTCCGGCCCTGTATTGGTTGCCTTGGTCACCTTTCTCACCCTGGGCCGGACGCGCGGACGGCGGTAGGGCCGAAGGTCCCTCACGGCCAGGCCGGGAACAGATACCTAGCCGAAGCGGGCCGGCGAGCGCATGATGGGAGGATCCCGGAGCACGCGGAGTGACTCCTCCTGGGGGGAGGCGTGCGCGATGAGCGAGGACACCGAGCGCACCGTTTCGCCGGCCGCCCCGCCCGGCAACGTCCCGGGTCAGCGAACGGCCCGGCAGCGGCGCCCCACCGGCGCGCCGCCGCCGCTGCCACATCCGGTCAAGGTCAGTACCACGGCCTGGCTGGTGCTGGCGGTCGTGATCGTGTCCTGCGCCTTCGTGATCTCGGCTCACACCCCGTGGCTCGGGCTCGGAGACCGGACCAACACCCGGTTGCTGCGCCTGCTCGCGGAGGTGCGGACGCCGTGGCTGACCGATGTCGCCCGGGCCATCAAGGCCGTCGGCAGCGGCTGGGGGGTCACCGTGCTCGGCCTGTCGGTGGTGGCGCTGACCATGATCTTCCGCCGCTGGCGGCATCTGCTGGTCTTCCTGGGCAGCTTGTTCTTCCTGGAGATCGTCGGGCAGTGGATCTATTTCGGCCTGTCCCGGCCGCGTCCGTACGGCATCTTGATCATCAGCGGCTGGGGTGGGTACTCGGCGCCGTCTCCGCCGGTCGCCGTGCTGACCTTTTTCCTGATGGGCGCGGTGTACTGCCTGGTGGTGCCGGGCCGCCCGCGCGCCTGGGCCAAGGGCGTGGTGGTCGCCGTGGTGGCCCTGTTCTGCCTGGCCCGGGTGTACCTGGCCGTCGATCACCCCGACGACGCGCTGTTCGCCGTGGCGCTCGGGGTCGCGATACCGGTCACGGCGTTCCGCTGGTTCACCCCGAACGCGGTGTTCCCGGTCGTCTACCGCCGGGGCCGGACCGCTCATGTCGACGTCGGCGGCCGCCGCGGCGACGCGATCCGGCTGGCCGTCCGCGACCAGCTCGGGCTGTCCGTGCTCGAGGTCAAGCCGGTCGGGCTGGAATCGTCGGCCGGCTCGACGCCGCTGCGGCTGCGCGTCGAAGGCGGGCCGGACGAGTACGTCTTCGCCAAGCTGTACACCAAGGGCCACGTGCGCGCCGACCGCTGGTACAAGCTGTCGCGGACCATCCTCTACGGCTCGCTGGAAGACGAGCATCCCTTCCAGACCGTGCGGCGGCTGGCCGAATACGAGGACTACACGCTGCGCCTGCTGCGCGACGCCGGGATCCGCACGGCCCGGCCGTACGGGATCGTGGAGATCACGCCCGAGCGTGAGTACCTGATCGTCACCGAGTTCTTCGACGGTGCCGTCGAGATCGGCCATGCCGACGTCGGCGACGAGGTGATCGACCAGGGCTTGCAGCTGATCCGCAAGCTCTGGGACGCGGGCATCGCGCACCGGGACATCAAGCCGGGCAACCTCATGGTCCGCGACGGCGAGCTGTTGCTGATCGATGTGGCTTTCGTCCAGGTGCGGCCGTCGCCGTGGCGGCAGGCGGTCGACCTCGGCAACATGATGCTGGTCCTGGCCGTCCGCAGCGACCCGGACCGGGTCTACCAGCGGGCGCTGCGCTACTTCACCCCGGCCGAGCTCAGCGAGGCGTTCGCCGCCACCCGGGGGGTGGCCAGCCCGACCCAGCTGCGCGCGTTCATGAAGAAGGACCCTCGCGACGTGCTGGGCACGTTCCGCGCCCTGGCCCCGCCGCGCGAGCCGATCGCGCTGCAGCGCTGGGGTCCGCGGCGGGTCGCCCTGGCCCTGGCCGTCCCGGTCAGCCTCCTGGTGGCCTGGGCGGTGGCCGGCGACACGTTCTTCCCGGCCGAGGACATCGGCGCGCATCCGCCGCTGTGCGGCACCGGCCATGCCATGATCCTGGCCGCGCAGGCGGTCCCGTCCGCGGCCCAGTTGCCCTGCGTGTCCGAGCTCCCGTCGGGCTGGCGGATCGGCGGCGCCGACATCGTCAGCGGCCGGTCCGTATTCTGGCTGGATTCCGATCAGGCCGGCCCGCGGGCCGTGACCGTCACCCTGTCGGCGGCCTGCGACGTGGCAGGCAACCAGCCAGAGCCTTCCGACCGGGCGGGCACGCAGCGGTTCGACCTCCCGCCGGCCGGGGGCGCCCGGTTCACCGGGCTGCGCATCTACACCTTCCCCGGCGGCTGTGCCACGTACCGGTTCGATTTCGCTGTGGGCGCGTCCCAGATGCTCGCGACCGCGGTCGACAGCGGGGTGGGCTTCATGCCGCGGGCCAGGCTGGTGAAATACGTCCGGGACCAGGAGGACCTGGCGCTGTGCGGACGGGGTGCGCCATGCCCCGGGTAGCGGAAGATCAGGTGCTGGCCTAGCTGCGCTTACTTCGAGCGGGAACGGTCGGCCAGGATCAGTTCGGCCGTGGCCTCGACGGCGAGCCCGAGGGCCGCGCCGCCCGCGACGTCGAGCGGCAGATGAGCCCCGACATAGATACGTGTCAGCCCGACCAGGGGGACGACGCTCAGCGCGAGGCCGCGGCCGGCCGGGCCCAGGCGAGGAAGAGCGGCGGCACCCAGCGCGATGGCCACGGCAGCGTGCCCGGACAGGTACCCGAGCCCGGCGGCGTCAGGGCCGCGGCCGCGGGTCGTGGGCAGCAGGACCGTCGGCCTGGGTCGGCGCACGGCCTGCTTGACCACCTTCGACAGCGCCCAGGCGGCGGTGCCGCCGGCCAGCAGGCGGCCCGCGAGTACGCGGTCCCCGGTCAGCCAGGCCGAAGCGGACGCCGCGGGCACGGCGCCGAACGCGCCCGCCTGCATCACCACCCAGGCGGCCGGGTACAGAGCATCGGGCAGGCCGTTGACGGCCAGGAAGGCCCTCGCCTCCCGGGGCCCCACGCGGTCACGCCGCACGGCTACGGCCGTGCCTAGCAGCCCGCCGATGCCAAGGCCGAGCCGGGTCCGGGGCTCGCCCAGCACCTCGGCCAGGCCGCGCCAGGACCGCGTCATGAACTGGCTCCGCTCTCCGCCGCACAGCACCTGATCGTAACCTGACCGGACCGACGGTCTTTCGCAGGAACGCCTTCCGGATCTCGGTGACCGCGATGATCGACAGGGCCACGGCCGCGCAGAGGAGCCACTGATCTACATCGAGCGCGGTGGTCTTCAGGATCGCCTGGCACGGTGTCAGGACGGTCGCCATGACGAGCAGGAAGAGGGACGCCCCGGTCGTCACGATGCACGTCCGGTCGGCGAACGTGCGCAGCGAGAACACCGAGTCACGCCGGTCCCTCGACTCGAGGGAGAAGAACAGGTTGAACAGCGAGAACACGACCACGCCCATGGTCCGCGCGACGGCGAGCGTGTGCTCCTGTTCCGCCCAGCTGACCACGCTCAGCGTGCCGACCGCCATCACCAGCCCGACCGTGATGAGCCAGCTGAGGACCCCCCCGGTCAGGAGCGGCTGGCTGGGCGGCCGGGGCCGGCGTTCCATCAGCCCCTCGACAGGCTTGCTGTACCCGAGCCCGATGGACTGGATCGTCACGGTGGTGAAGGCCACCCACAAGACCTGTAGCGGAAGGAGCGGCTCGCCGTGGGCGATGTCGAAGATGCTGGCGCCGAGGAAGGTGATGATGAAGCCGAACATGCATCCCATCTCGAAGCGGATGTACCGGAGGAGGTTCTCATAGAGCCCGCGGCCGATTTCCACTGCTTTGGTGATCGTGGAGAAGTTGTCGTCGGTCAGAACCATCACCGCGGCTTGCTTGGCCACTTCGGTCCCGGTCTCGCCCATCGCGATCCCGATGTCGGCCTTCTTCAGCGCGGGCGCGTCGTTGACGCCGTCGCCGGTCATGGCGACGATCTGGCCTTCGCGCTTGAGCATGTCCACCAGGCGGACCTTGTGCTCTGGGGTGACGCGGGCGATCACGCCGACTTCGGCGATCGCCTCCATCGCCTCGTCATCGGTCATCGCGCCGAACTCCGCCCCGCTGATGACCTTGCCGTCGATGCCAAGCTGGCGGGCGATCGCGGCCGCGGTAACCGCGTGATCGCCGGTGATCATGCGGACCTCGATCCCGGCGGACTTCGCCTGCCCGACCGCTGCCTTGGCCCCGGGCCGTGGCGGGTCGACGATTCCGACGAGAGCCAGCAGTTCCAGATCGGTCACGAGTGGGAGCAGGTCAGCCCCCGGATCGACGGCCGCCGGGTCGAAATCCCTACGTGCGGTGGCGATGACCCGCAGGCCCTCTTCCGCGAACCGGTGGTTATCGGCCAGGTACCGTTCGCGGAGACGGTTGTCGAGCGGAACCGGGCCGGCCTCCGGATCCAGCACCGCGGCGGCCCGGGCCAGGAGCTGATCGGGAGCCCCCTTCACGAAGCAGCGGATCACCGCCGTCCCCGATTCATCGGTCATCGTGTGGAACGTCGCCATGAGCTTGTACTCGGCGTCGAAGGGGAGCTCGGCGATTCTCGGGTGTACCTGCCTGGTCAAGACGGCGTCGATGCCGCCCTTCGCGGCCAGCGCGACCAGGGCTCCCTCGGTCGGGTCGCCGATCAGCTCGCCGTCGCTGAGCACCGCGTCGGAGGCGAGGACCATCGGCATCAGGAACTGGTCCAGCGGGATCTCCGCCTGTCCGGCGGCGCGGTTGATGCGCCCGTGGGTCGAGTAGCCCTTTCCCTCGACCGCATAGCGATGCCCGGCGACGACCATCTGGACGGCGGTCATCTGGTTCAGCGTGAGCGTCCCGGTCTTGTCCGTGTTGATCGCGGACGTGGACCCGAGGGTCTCGGTCGAAGGGAGCTGCTTCATGATGGCGCCGACCTTGACCAGAGCCCGGGTGCCCCACGCCAGGATCGTCGTCACCACCATGGGCAACTGCACCGGGACAGCCGCGATGGCGAAGGCGACCGCGGCGGGCAACACCGCGTTGAAGGTATAGCCGCGAGCCAGGTTCACGGCCATCGACGCGATCAGCGCGACCCCCGCGACCAGCAGGAGCTGCTTCGAGAGGTGGTCGAGCTGGCGGGTGAGCGGGGTCTTGACCGTCGGCTGCGCCTGGAGCATTCCCGAGATGTGGCCGACTTCGGTCGCCATCCCGGTCGCGGTGACCACGAACTCCCCCGTCCCGCGGGTAACAGAGGTGTTCATGTACACCATGTCGGTCCGGTCGCCCAGCGGCGTGTCGGCTTCCCCGACCGGGGCCGTGCCCTTCGAGACCGGCAGGCTCTCCCCGGTCAGCTCGGACTCGGCGACCTCCAGCGTGGCCACCCGGAGCAGCCTGCCGTCGGCCGGAACGACGTCACCCGCCTCGATCGAGACGACATCGCCGGGGACCAGCAGTTCTGCGGGGATCTCCGCCTCGTAGCCATCGCGCCGCACCCGGGCGGTCACGATCAATCTCCGCTGGAGCGCGGCGACGGCGCTCTCGGCCTCGCCCTCCTGCTGCAGGCCGAGAACTGCGTTAGCCACTGTCAGCGCGATCAGCAGGAGGCCGGTTCCCAGCTGGCGGAGAGGAACGAGGCTGAGGAGGCCGGCCGCCAGCAAGACGATCTGCATGGGGTCGGAATACTGGCGGATGAACGCGCGCCAGCGAGGCTCTGCCCGGCCCGCGGCGAGCGTGTTGGGGCCGAACCGGTCGGCCCGGGACGCCGCTTCCGCCGAGCTCAGGCCGTGCCGCGGGTCTGCCTCCTCGGCTCGCAGCACCTCCTCGGCGCTAAGCGTGTGCCACGCGGGCTCTGGGGCCAGCGCCTGGCGTTCCGCCCCGGGCACGTCGGTCAGTCTGGTCGGCACGGGACACCCCCCTTACCGGCGCCATCGGTCCGCAAAGAAGCCGGCGGAATACACCCGTCCATTCTGCCGCTCGGGCCCTGGCTCGGCTAGCGGCGCCGCGAGCCGCGGTTCAGCTGGATCAGCTCGATCTCGCGGCGGCCAGCAGCAGAGTGGAGGCGAGGCTCCGGTACGGCTTCCAGTGCCGGGCCAGGTCGGCCACCTCGGCAGGGTCCGGGAGGTGATCGAGGCCGTAGCGCGCCTGGATCGAGTGGCGCAGGGCTAGGTCGTCCGTGCGGATGACATCGGGCCGCTGCAGCGCGATGAGAAGCGCGCCCTGCACGGTCCACGCGCCGATCCCCTTGACCTCGGTGAGCTGCCTGATCACCTCGTGGTCGGGCAGCTCACGCAGCTCAGTCTCTGACAGGCGCCCATCGCTGAAGCGCCGCGCCAGATCCACAACGGTAGCGGCCTTGCGCCGGGACAGTCCGAGACCATGTAGTGTCCCGGGGTCGACGGCTGCGAGCTCGCCAGCATCCGGTACCCGGCCGCCGAACTGCTCGGTGAGGCGCCGGAAGATGGCGGTCGCCGCGATCACTGAGATCTGCTGTCCGATGATCTGGAAGACCAAGGCCCCGAACAGGTTCATGGCGGGCAGCGTCCGGATCCAGACGTCGGGGTCGAAATCCGGACGGTCGTCGATCACCTGGGCAAGTACCGGATCGGCCGCATGCAGCCAGGCGAGCCCGGTACGGATCTCCTGCGTGCGCGCTGTCGTCACGCCTTCCAGCGTTGCCCATCCGGCCGGGAACAGGAAGACCGGTATCCGGCCGCTGATGCACGGCCCCGGAGCATCGGAGCGTCAGGCGCCTGCTGGTTTCGGACTCCCTTATGGTTCGGGTTCCTCCGGCCGGGGGGTCTGGGTGATTCCGCTGAGCAGCACGCGGAAGCCCCAGGTGAGCCGGTCCGGGCCCGTCCCCGACATGAGCTCCGCTCCGAGGGCCGCGATCTGCGGGAAGGTGCCGCGGGGCGCGTCGCGCAGCGCCGCCGCGAGCGCGTCCTCCTCCTCGTCCGCGTCGGCCGCCCGGTGGCGGGTGCCCTGCTCGGCTGCGGTCGAGGTGGCGAAGTGCAGCAGCAGGTCCACGGCCCAGGCGGCCCGGGCCGGAGGCACCCCGCCGGCCGACAGCAAAGCCAGGATCGCCTCGGCCAGGCTCAGGTAGGCGGGGCCGGATGGCCTGGTGACCAGGACTGACTGGGCTAGGCCGGGCTGCCTGAACAGGATGCTGGTGTAGGACGTCAGGATCTTGATGAGCCGGTCGCGCCAGTCGCCCGCCGCCGTGACAGGGCTCAGGTCGACCTGGCCGAGCAGCTGCTCCAGCATGGCTGCGTGCAGCTCGGCGGTGTTGCGCACGTATACATACAGCGATGCCGCTCCCGTGTCGAGTTCCTGGGCCAGGCGCCGCATGGTGACCTTGTCCAGTCCCTCGGCCTGCATCACGCCGACCGCCGCGGCCACGATGCCCTCGCGGGTCAGCGCTGGTTTGGCGGGCCGCTCGCGGCGGCTGACGATGGGACGGGTTCTTGAGGTCATGACCTAATCCTAACGAACATGTTCGTCAGGATTAGGTTCCTGGCGAACAAGGTCATGGGTACCGGCAGGTCTGGCCGGTGCCGGTAAGCCGGGCGGAGGCATCCCAGAGCCGCCGGGCGAGCTGCTCGTTCCTGGCGTCCTCGCTGGCCTGGACGAGCGTGGGATAGCCGCGGCGTTCGCCGGGTCCGTCTGGTCCGGCATAGCTGCCGCCCGGGAGTTCGGCGGTGGTGGCGTAGAGGGTCGGCAGCGCGCCACGCTCGGCATCCTGGGCGAAAAGGGAAACAAGAATCCTCTGGCGGAGGCCACTGAGGCCGGTGACGTGACTGGCCAGGCTGGTCTTGCTGAGGCCGGGATGCGCGGCCATGGAGCGTACGCTGCTACCGGCGCGGGTCAGGCGGTGCTGGAGCTCGAAGGCGAACAGCAGGTTGGCGAGCTTGGTGTCGCAGTAGGTCTGGAAGGGGTCGTAGGGCCGGCTCTCGCCGTTGAGGTCTTCGGGGTCGATGTGACCTCGCTTGTGCATCTCCGAGGAGACGGTAACTACGCGGCCGGTGATATGCGGCATGAGCAGGGTGGTCAGGGCGAACGGCCCGAGATGATTAGTGGCGATCTGGAGCTCGAAGCCGTCGCTGGTGCGTGCCTGGGGTACCTGCATGATTCCGGCGTTGTTGATCAGGATGTCCGGGGGGCCGGTCCAGGCCGCCGCGAATGCCCGCACTGAGGTCAGGCTGCTCAGGTCCAGTGACCGTACCTCGGTCGTGCCGGGCATCGCCGCGGCGGCCTTATGCCCCTTGTCTTGGTCGCGGACCGCGAGCACCACCCGGGCGCCCGCGGCGGCGAGCTCGCGGGCGGTGGCGAGGCCGAGTCCGCTGGAGGCTCCGGTGACGATGACGGTCCGGCCGGTCATGGTCGGCAGGTCCGCGGCGGTCCATTTGTGCTGTGTCATGGCTGGTCCGTCCTTCGTGGTAGTCAGTGCTCCTGGGCGGCGGCCACTCGCGGCAGCAGGCGGAACGCGGCCAGGCACAGGGCGGTGATGGCGATGACGACGGTCAGGCTCACCGACACGGCGTGGATCTGCCCGGAATGCAGGGTGGAGAAGTACACCGAGGTGACCGCGGCCGAGCCCACGCCGGCGGCGATCTGCTGAATGGCGCTGAGTGAGCCGCTGGCGCCCCCGGCCTCGTCGGGGGAGACGCCGCCCAGCGCGATGTCGAAGATGGTGCCGATGCAGGTGCCCATGCCTGCGCCGATGACCAGGAAGGCTCCGGAAAGTTCCCACCAGGTGGCCTGGGTTCCGGCGGTGGTCACTACCGTGAGCAGCAGGCCGGTTCCGGCCAGGGTGATGAGCAAGCCGATCAGGACCAGGAGGCGCCCGAGCTTGCCGATCAGGCCCATGCATACGGCGGCCGCCAGGATCAGGCCGGCGATCATCGGCAGCAGGGCGAGGGACGTGTGGCTAGGAGTGTAGTGCAGGCCATCCTGCAGGAACAGGGAGATGACGTAGTTCAGGCCGCTGAGGGCGGCGAAGAACGCCAGGCCCGTGACCAGGCCGGAAGTGAAGCCCTTGTTGGCCAGGAGAGCCGGCTTGAGCAACGGCTGGGCGGCGGTGAGCTGGCGCCGGCAGAACCCGGCGAACAGGACCGCGGCGGCGCCGAGGAAGGCGATGGGGACGATGGTCCATCCGCTGGAGGAGCCCTGGATCAGCCCGTAGAGCAAGCTGAACATCGCCCCGCCGAGCAGCAGCGATCCGGTCAGGTCGACGCGGGTGGCGGGATCGGCGTCGACGCGGGGGAGCAGGCGGATCGCGGCGATCAGCCCGGCGCCGCCCAGGACGATGTTGATCAGGAATACCGGGCGCCAGCTCAGGCCGGCGATGTTGGCGTCGATGATGAACCCGGCCAGGACCGGGCCGCCGACTGCACACAGGCCCAGCAGGGGCCCGAAGGCGCTGAAGGCCTTGCCGAGCATGTCCTTGGGGAAGGTCTTGGTCATGATCGCGATGCCCTGCGGGATGAGGAGCGCGCCGAATGCGCCCTGCACGACCCGGGCGACGATAAGCACGGCCGGGCTCGGCGCCAGGCCGCATACGGCCGAGGCGAGGGTGAAGCCGGTCATCCCGACGAGGAACAGTCTGCGCTGGCCGTATCTGTCGCCCAGTCGCCCGCCCACGACCAGCAGCGTGCCCATGGCCAGCGCGTAGGCGGCGCCGAGCCATTTGACCAGCGCTGGCCCGCCGCCCAGATGGGCGACGATGGTGGGAGCGGCGATGTTGGTGATGGTGGCGTCGAGCAGGTCGAGCAGGTCAGCGACCAGCACAACGCCCAGGATGGCCCACATCAGCTTGGCTGACCCGGCGGGCGGGGTGACTTCGGTCGGTGGCGGGCTGGCGTCAGGCTGGGTGGTGATCGACATCGCACTGGCTCCTTCGGCGGAAACGGGCGAGGAAGCGGGTCGCTCCCTGTCTGCGGTTCTGCCGCTAGCCTAACGAACATGTTCGTAACAATCAAGTTCGTAACGAACATATTCGTTCGAGGCGAGGTCGTGGGCTTCGTTCGCCTGATCTACCAGGGGACGGGGCCGTGCCGGTCCTGGAAGGTGCCGGTCGGCCCGCCCGGTGGCAGGGTGGCCAGGTGGACGATGGCGTCGGTGCCCTCGGTGACGGTCTGCGTGCCGCGATGGTTGTTGAAGTCGGTTCCGGTGAAGCCGGGGTCGGCCGCGTTCACCAAGATGCCGTCCAGGGCTCGCGCGTACTGCACCGTCAGCATGGTCAGCGCTGCCTTGGTGGCGGGATAGACGGGCAAGGTGACCGCGTTTTCCACCGAGCCGGGCTCGAGGATGCGATGAAACGACCCGACCGCGCTGGATACGTTGACGATGCGCGGATGTTCGGCTGCGCGCAGCAGGGGCAGGAACGCGTGCGTCACCCTGATGGGGCCAAGGACGTTGACCGCGAATCCTTCCATCGCCGCGTCCGCGGTGAGCTCCGCCGCGCCCAGCCGGGGTGCCGCGGTGCCCGCGTTGTTGATCAGGACGTCCAGGTGCCCGTATTCGCTGCGGACCCGGGCGGCCGCCGCCTCGACGCTGTTGTCGTCGGTCGGATCGATGTGGATGAAGGTCGCACCGAGCTCGCGCGCCGCTTCGGTGCCGCGCTGCGGGTCGCGGGCACCGGCCAGCATGGTGTGACCGAGGCCGATGAGCCGCCTGGCCGTCTCGTAACCCAGACCCTTGTTGGCCCCGGTGATCAGCGTGATGGTCATCATGTCAGTCTCCAGCACGGGGGAGCGGGCAGTGCGCGGTGAGCCGCGGCGGCGTAGCCGTGGCTGGTCAGGTGCGGCAACTGATCTCCATGCCGTCCTCGACCTGGAACGCTACGTTCTCGTAGCCGCTGCCCGGGGCGCGGACGTAGTTCAGGTAGGGCTGCATGGAGTCCAGGCCGGTGTCGTCGGCGATCACCAGGGTGCCGGGCGCCAGGTGGGGTTCGAGCAGGTGCAGGACCGGTAGGCACAGGTCCTTCCAGCCGTCGAGCAGGACCAGGCCGGGTGACACGCCGAGGTCGGCCAGGGTTTTCCGGGCGTCGCCCTCAAGCAGGGTGATCACGTCGCCCAGGCCGGCGGCGGCGAAGGTCTCCCGCGCCGCCCGAGCCTTGGCCGCGCTGAGCTCGGTGGTAATGACCCGGCCCGTGCCGTTGTCGCGGATGGCGGCGGCCAGGTGCAGGGTGGAGATGCCGAACGAGGTGCCGAACTCCACCACGGCGGCCGGTTTCATGGCGCGGACCAGGGCGTATAGCAGCCGTCCGCCGTCGGCGGAGACCGGCATGTAGATCTCGGCGGCGGCGTCGGCCTTTTCCTGCGCGGTCATGGCGGCGAAGTCTGCTGCCGGCCCGAGGCGCCGGCTGGCCGCCTCGTCCTGGGCGGCGCCGGCGAACATGCGGTCGATCACGGTGGCGACGCGCGGGTCATGCAAAGTATTGGCCATGAGGATAGAATAGACGCAACGTTTCGTCTTGTCTAGAGTGTCCTAAGCTGGGGACGGGAGGTCAGCATGACGGAGACGGCGCCACGTCACCACGGCAATCGCTGGGGACGCAGCGAGCAGGCCCGCCGCGCGGTGCTGGAGGCCGTGGACGACCTGCTCGCTGAACGGGGCTTCGCGGGCGTGACCATCGAGGGCATCGCTGCGGCCGCCGGGGTCGCCAAGCAGACGATCTACCGCTGGTGGGACTCCAAGACCGACATCCTCATGGACGCCCTGCTCGCGGACGCCGAGCACCTGACCCCGCCCGACCGCGGGGACCTGGGCGATGACCTGCGCGACTACCTCAGCCGCCTAGCTGACTTCCTCACCCGCTCGGACCCCGGCGCGGTCTGCCGCGCCCTGATCGGGCAGGCCCAGCATGATCCCGCGTTCGCCAGGGTCTTCCGCTCGCGTTTCCAGCGCGCGCAGCGCGACCGCGACCGCATGCCGCTGGACCGCGCGATCGCCCGCGGCCAGCTCCCGCCCGGCACCGACGTGCCTGCCGACGTGGACCAGCTGGTCGGGCCGGTCTACTACCGCGTCCTGGTCACCGGCGAACCCGTCGGCCGGGCCTTCACAGACCGCCTGGTGGACGGCTACCTTCGCGGCCTGTCCCGGTGACGTGGACCGGCAACCCGGTTGCCACCTAGGTCACGTGCTTGAGCCGCTTTAGCCGGCGGCATACTGCGGGCGCCCGGCCGGACGGTAGACCTGGATCATTACGCCCTTCGAGTCGGCTCGTGATTCGACCAGGTCAAGCGCTATGTCCGGCCCGCTGGCGGGGAACAGCCGCATGCCCTGGCCGACGACCACGGGGACGGTGAGCAGGGTGATCTCGTCGACCAGGTCGTTTTCGAGCAGCCACCGGATCAGGGTGCCGCTGCCGTGCACCTGCAGCTCACCCCCGGGCCTGGCCTTCAGCTCGCTGATGGCCGCCGCGACGTCACCGGACAGCACGGTCGTGTCCGCCCACTGCGGTTCGGTGAGCGTCTTCGACGCCAGGTACTTGGGCTTCGTGTTCAAGGCATCTGCGATCGGGCCGCTGCCCGGACCCATGGCGCCCCAGTATCCGGCGAACAGCTCATAGGTCCGCCGGCCGAACAGGAACGCGTCGGCGCGCTGGTAGGTCTGGTTGATCAACGTCAGGGTCTCGTCGCCAGCCACCCCCATGGCCCACCCGCCACGCTCGAATCCGTTCCTGCGGTCCTCTTCCGATGCGCCGCCGTTTCCCTGCACCACTCCATCGACGGTGATTTGGGTCATCGTCATCAGCTTCATGATCGCGGTTCCCTTCTCCTCGGGGGGGCGCCCCTGCGGGCGGCCTCTCACCCCTGCTACGAACACCCCCGCCCCGATCCGACACCGCATCGCGGATCTCTCCGGGGACTTCTGGCACGCTGGATCAAACGGCATGAATGCCGCGATCATGCTGCTTGAGCTGCATGAACGCGTCATTCATGCAGTATCCCGCGGCGCGGGCGGGCCGGGGTGCGGTAGCTGCGGGACGGGAGGTGGTGCCGGGGCCCGGGAATACCCGGCGGAAACGTCATGTGCACGATTTCACAAGCCGTGGTAATAGGACAACGTCTCCGCGGAGACGTCCGCCCCCGCGGGTCAGGAACCGCGGCCATATCATGGCCTCATGACGGCAGCATCCGGCCCTGCGGACTGGTTGGCATGGTGGTCCTGGCCGTGGCGCGCCGCAGGCGCCGGGCCAGGTGCTCTTCCTTCCCTTGCTCCGCAGGAGCTGAGCCAGCCGATTCTTCCCGGCTGGCTCTTCGCGAACAGCATCAGCGTGACTGAGGAAAATTCTCGCTCTCCCGAGACAGAGCGAGATATTGTCGCCGCGCACAGTTACGGACAGCAGCTTGGCCGTATCATCGACGTTGTCGACGAGCTGATCAGGGAACGGCCCGCTGGAGCACCCGATTCCGGGCCTGTCCGGGAGTTCGCCAGGCTGCGGGACGATATCGAGGCGATTAAAGCACGCCAGGCCGCGAAGCGGGCCGAGCAGGTGATTTCCGACCTGGCCGGAATGAAACGGCGAGATCCCGGCGAATACCAGCGCCTGGCCGCAGAACTCCGGAAGTTCCTCGACGACAGCGGAGATTGAGAGCTGGCCGCCCGTGCCTGGCCCAGTTCGGCGTCAAAGCCGAAGGCGACGGTGCTCAGCGAGAGAATTGTGTCAGCCGGCCGGGAAGAGGCCTGCCGCTACGAACTTCCGGACGAGCTCGTTGTGCTCGGATTTGCGCGTCAGCTGGAGCAGTTCGGTGTCGGCCAGCATGTAGGGGACGGTGGCGGTGTCGAGGCCACCCGGCACGTCATCCTGGTGGTGAGGGCCGGCGAGGAGACCGTTCCGCGGATAGCGGTGGCGATCGAGGCGGCCCGCGAGGTCAGCCAGACCTGGCTGACCTCCCGCGGCCAGTCCGAACCCTGACCCGTCCATCACGTTTCCGCGGAGGGCCCCCCGCCGGGGTCCGCGTCGTCCGCGTTCGGTATGTCCGCATCCACCAGGACGGTCGACCCGGCCGGGCGCGTGACGGTGTCTTCGGTCCGCTCCCGCAGCCGCTCGAGCGATCCGGCGTCGCCGAGCGGCACGGTCGCCTCCAGCCGCGAGCTGGCCTGCACCTCGGGCAGGTCCATGACCGCGTCGACCAGGTCGGCCCGGCTGCCCGGCGGCGCAGGCCCGGATGAGGGAAGCAGCGATGTCCGGATGGTCCCCTCGGCATGCTCCGCCACCTCGGCCGCGGCGACCGTCTGATCACCGTCCCTGACCTCGACGCGACGAGACTTGTCATCATTGGTCATGGCACTCTCCTGGGATCTGGCTGGTCCGATCCGGTAAGCCCTGCCCGCGGCCACCGAGGTGAAACAGCTAGGACGCCACCAGCCGCCGGGTAGCGCTACGGCCACGACCCGGTTTCCGCTCCAGCACGTTCTGTGACAGGCTTGGCCCAACAAAGTGGCGAGCATAACCAAGAGGTCAGGATGGCGCAGGGCACTGTGAAGTGGTTCAACGGCGATAAAGGCTATGGCTTCATCGCGGTCGAGGGCGGCGGCCAGGACGTGTTCGTGCATTTCAGCGCGATCACTGGTAGTGGCTACCGCAGCCTGGAGGAAGGGCAGAAGGTCGAGTTCGACATCACCCAGGGCCAGAAGGGGCCCCAGGCGGAAAACGTCAGGGTCACCGGCTGACACCTCACCACGGACACCGCCGTGAGCGCAGAACCGGCGTGCCAGCGGTCAGTAAGCGACGTTCGCGGCGTCGAGTAGAGCGTGCAGCGACTCGGAAGACAGGGCGGCGATCTCGGCCGCGCTGCGAGTGGCGTTGTGAGGCGAGAACACCTCCGGACTCACCTGACGTAGTGCGTCCATGTCGGCCAGGGTCCGCACGATCGTGATCAGCGGGAACTCGCCGGTGCCTGGCCAGCCGCGGTCGAAGCAGTTCTCCTCCAGGGTCACGCCGGCCGGTAGCCGCAAGGGGCCGTCGTTGAGTTGCACGCAGTGAATCCGATCTCCCGGCATCTCCTTGAGCATGTCCAGCGTCGATCCGCTGCGAACGAAGTGGAGGGTGTCGAAGACGATCCCTCCGTTCGGCCGGTCCGCGGAAGAGACGATCGACCACGCTTGGCGGAGCGTCCTGACTCCCCACATGGGAAGGTTCTCCAGATCACACGTGACGTCGTACTGCGCGGCAAGATCGCAGGTAGCTGCAAAGTGCTCGATGACCTCGTCCGCCGTGTAAATGTCTTCGGCGAAGGTGGCGTTCAGGCTGCAGTACTTGATGCCGAGCTGTTCGCACAGCTCGAAGAACTCGGTGGCCTCGATATCGAAGTCGTCGATGTAGGAGGCGTCCATGTTGGCCGGGAGCCATCGTGGGTTCCAGTTGCTAAGTGGATCGAGGCGTGTGATGGCCACGTTGTTCTCCGCGGCGATCTCGAGCATGTCCCCGGGCCGGAGTCCGCCCTTGATCGTGTCTCGTGTCTCGTGCGGATGCAGTGACAGCTGACCGAATCCGGCGAGCTTGGTGGCGCGGATCTTGCCGCGGAAGTCGAGGTGGCGGACGTTGGAGAACGGCATGACCAGCGGGTCGTGGACGCCCGGCAGGTGCCTGGACACGCGCATCATGGTACTCCAGCGGGCGAGGCGGCCGAGCTTGCGGCGGACGAGGGCCAGGATAATGATCCGTACGGGCCCTTCCCAGCTGCGGAGGCAAGCATGACGGATGATGTCTTCGCGCAGACGGCGCAGGGCCGCTTGCGCGGCGTCCGGGACGGTCATGCGCTGCGGTTCCTGGGTATCCCTTACGCTCAGTCGCCGGTCACGGCGGGACGTTTCGCCGCCCCGGTGCCGCACGGCCGCTGGGACGGGACCCGGGACGCGCTCGCCTACGGTGCGACGTCACCGCAGCCAGATCGCGGGGTCACGGTGATTCCGGAACCGATCATCACCGGAGACAACGAGCTCAACCTGAACGTCTTCACGGCCGACCTGGGAGCGGCAGGCCTGCCGGTACTGGTCTGGATCCACGGCGGCGGATTCTTCGGCGGCTGCAACGCCTCGCCGTGGTACCGCGGCGGCCCGTTCGCGCGGGACGGCGTGGTCCTGGCCAGTATCAACTACCGGCTCGGCGCCGAGGGCTTCCTCGAGGTCCCTGGCGCCCCGGCCAACCGGGCGGTGCGCGACTGGGTGCGCGCGCTGGAATGGGTACAGGAGAACATCGCGGCGTTCGGCGGCGATCCGGGCCGGGTGACGATCGCGGGCCAGTCGGCCGGCGGCGCCGCCTGCGCCACCCTGCTCGGCGTCCCGGCTGCGCGAGGGCTGTTCCGCGCGGCGGTGTGCATGAGCGGCGGGGCCGCGCTCAGGCAGACGGCTGGCGATGTTCGCGACGTGGCCGCGCAGATGGCCGGGCACCTGGGCGTCTCGGTGCTGAGCCGGGCGGTTCTGGAGGAACTGCCCGCCGAGACGATCCTGGCGGCCCAGGAGGTCGTCATGGCCACGGGCACGGGCGCGCTAGGCGGGCAGAAGGACGGGGGAGCCGTCATGGACCTCCTCAGCGGTGGGATCCGGCTGCCATGGGCGCCGTGGACCGACGGTGAGGTGGTCACCGAGGATCCCGTGCAGGCCGCGGCTTCGCCGCGGCACAGCGGCGTTTCCCTGCTGGCCGGCGCTACGGCTCACGAGTTCAATATGGCCTGGATGACGGCGGACTGGATCACGGCTGACATGGTGGCCGAAGGACTAGCCCAGGCGGGCGTGCCGACGCCGCTGGCCGGTGCCTATCTTGACCGGGCCGATCAGCGGCCGTGCGGCGCGGTAGGGCAGGCCATCACCGACCGCGTGTTCCGCGTCCCGGCCCAGCAGATGGCCGCGGCGAAGGCCGACGCCGGCGGCGCGGCCTACGCTTACGACTTCCGCTGGGCTTCGTCAGCGGGGCCACTGGCGGGCCTGGCCTTCCACTGTCTCGACGTCCCCTTCGTTTTCGACACGCTCAGTGAACAGGGGGTGAAGGAGTTTGCCGGGCAGGCGCCGCCGGCCTCGCTGGCCGCGGACATGCACGGAGCCTGGGTCCGCTTCGTTACCGACGGCGACCCCGGATGGGAACGCTACGAAACCAGCAGCAGGCCTCTTATGGTCTTCGCCGAGCCATCCGGGATACACGAGGATCCGCTCCGGTGGGAGCGGACGGCCTGGGCTTCGCGGTCGCGATCCTCATTGTCCTAGCCGGAAGGAACCCGATGAGGATCACCGCTGCCGTGACGGAAACCCGCGACGCCCCGTTCCAGCTCACCGAGGTGAGCCTGGACGACCCGCGTCCGGACGAGATGGTTGTCCGGATTGCGGCCGCGGGAATGTGCCACACCGACCTGAGTGTTCGCCAGGGATCCACCCCTTTCCCGCTGCCCGCCGTGCTGGGCCATGAGGGGGCCGGCGTGGTCGAGAACGTCGGCTCCCAGGTCGCCGGTTTCGTGCCGGGCGACCACGTGATCTTGAGCTTCGCCTCCTGCGGTGCGTGTACTGGCTGCCGGGCCGGCCGCCCGGTCTACTGCAAGCACTGGGTGGCGCTGAACCTGCTAGGCGGCACACGCCTGGACGGCTCCGCGCCGATCACCCGGCCCTCTGGCTCTATCCACGGGCACTACTTCGGACAGTCGTCGTTCGCCTCTCACGCCCTCGTCCACGCGCGCTCAGCGGTGAAGGCGCCCGGCGACATCGACCTCGACATCCTGGCCCCGCTCGGCTGCGGTGTGCAAACCGGTGCCGGCGCAGTGCTCAACGTGGCGCGGCCCGAGCCGGGAAGCACGATCGTGGTGTTCGGTGCCGGGGGCGTGGGCCTGGCTGCGGTCATGGCCGCGAAGCTCACCTCGGCGGCCCGCATCGTCGCCGTGGACGTCATCCCGGAGCGCCTGAAGCTGGCCCGCGACCTGGGCGCCACGCACACGGTCAACGGCGGCGACACTGATGCCACCGAGGCGCTAGCGGAGCTGACCCGCGGAGCGGGCGCGAACTACGCGATCGAGACCAGCGGCCGGCCGGCCGTGCTGCAAGCCGCCATCGCATCCCTGGCCTCGGCGGGCACCTGCGTGGTGATCGGCGCGCCGCCGCTGGGGACGACCATCCCCGTGGACGTGCCGGACCTCCTCGGCCGCGGCCTCCGCCTGCTGGGCACCAACCAGGGCGACAGCAACCCGCAGCTCTTCCTGCCGCGGTTGATCGACCTGTTCCGCCAGGGACGCCTGCCCTTCGACCGGCTGATCCGCCGCTTCCCCTTTAAGGAGATCAACCAAGCCGCAGCGGGGACCCTTGACGGCACCGTGATCAAGCCGGTCCTCGTCATGCCGCCGGCTTGATTCGAGCCTCGCTGCCAACGGCGTGAGCGTCATGACCAAATGACGCAAGTCGCGAGCAGACGATTCCGGGAGACCAGTCTGCGGGGTGTGCGCCGGCATCTCGCCGATAGTGGCCAGGCGGCTTGCCCTGCCGGCGGCCGGGCCGAAGGCAGGGATTACAGCATGAAGTCGTCCTCGCTGATGACCTGCACGCCGAGCGCACGGCGGGCCTTGTCCGGATCATCGACGCAGATCACGGCGAAGAACAGGTCATCGGAGACGCGGACCGGCACCAGCAGGTCAGTGTTGACGCCGGCGTCGGCGAGCCTGCGGAACGTGGCGGCGCCAGAGCCGGGCTGGTTTTCCATCCTGATGGTCAGCGCCGGACGCCTCGCGTACTTGATGCCGGCGTCGGCCAGCGCTGTCTCAGCGCGCGCCTCGTCATCGGCGATGAACGCTACCGTGCCGTCTTCCCCGCAGGTGGTCGCGCACAGGATCAGGTTGACGCCGCGGCCGGCCATCGCCTCACACAAGCGGGCAAGCTCGCCAGGCTGGTTCTTCAGGTCCACGGTGAACACGCTCATCTGGCGCTCCTCGGTCCGCGGCGCAGGAACGGCCCGCACTACTACAGTGCGAGCCTATCTCGCGATGATGCGAGCACGGCTTGCCTCTGATCTTCCGCCGGCCGGTCACGCACCTGCCGTTGCGCCGCGGCCCGGGCACCGCTGGTTGTTGCGTCACCGGGCACCCGGCGTTCGCCGCGGCGCCACCTGGCGCTGGTCTGGACACGCAAAGCCCCGGCATCTTCCTGGACGCAGCGTCGTCTGGGCCGTAGACCGCTTGCTGGATAATGGCGTAGAACCATGATGCTGACAGCGGACAGGACGGTGTTCCTGTGGAGGCTTTCTGGGAGTCGTTCCGTCTTGACCCGCGGCAGCCTAGGCACGCGTCGATGCGCGCTTCGGACGCCGACCGGGAGATCGTTCGCGCCATGCTCGCCGAGGCTTACGCAGATGGGCGGCTCACCCGCGAGGAGTACGACGACAGGCTGAACACCCTGTACGGCAGCCGGACCCTCGGTGAAATGCCCTCCCTGGTCATCGATCTCGTGCCGCCTGACGGCCCGCCGATGGCACCCGCGCCGCTCCTGCCCGCAGATCTGAGGATGCGTGGCGCACGCAAGTGGCGCCGGGACGTGGAGGAGTCGTTCGCGGCCTTCCTCGTCCCCAGCATCATCTGTACCGTGATCTGGATCGCGGTCACCGGCAGAGGCTTCTTCTGGCCCGTGTTCCCCATGCTGTTCCTGGGGCTCAACCTCGTCAAGACCGTCGTGCAGCGCGAATCGGTCATCGAGCGCGAGGTCCTCCGGCTGGAAGAGCAGGCGGCCAAGGACACCGCTCCGGAACTCCCCACCGGACGCGGTGACCCCGACGAGGCAAGGGAAGGGTGAGGTGAGCAGAAGATTTGTGATGCCGGCACGACCACGGCATTCCGCAAACACCGGGAGCAGCGCAGGCCCGGGAGACCAATAACGCGGCAACGTGCGGGCTGCCGGCGGCTACCCTTCCGCGCCTGGCGTGATGACGCGGAAGAAGGCGCCCGTCAGTCAATGGGGCCGAGGTAGGCCCACTGTCTGTCTTGCCGGACGAACCGGCTCGTTTCCGCGAGGACGCCACGCTGCCCCTGCTGGACGTACATGGCACGGAACTGCACCGTGCCGGTGGCGTCGAAGAGCCCGCCGTCACGCGTTTCCAGGACGGCGAGGCGGGTCCACCGGAGTGTCGGGTCGAGGCTGAGGGTCCGCGGACGGCCTGACGGGTGCCAGGTGCGCAGGAGGTAGCCGGCGTCCCCGACGGCGAAGGCGCTGTAGCGGGAGCGCATCAGCGACTCAGCAGTCGGCGCTGGCGCGCCTGCGTGGAGCCGCCCGCAGCACGACTCATAGGCGTCTCCGAGGCCGCAGGGGCACGCGACTGGATCCATGCGGACATAATGCCGCGGCTGGGCCCTTCCGCGGGCCGTGGCGGCTGTGGTAGCGCAGGTGTATGACCGGAAGCGACCCTAGCCGGGCCGGCGAGCGGCTGCGGGCGCCGGTTCTGTCGGCCCGGGGGCTCGGCCCTGCCGAGGTGACCGTGGCCGGCCTCACCGCTGGCGGCGCCGCGCTGCTGCTGTTCGTTTCTGAGGAATGCCCCACCTCCGCGATGGCCCTGCGCAGGCTCGGCCCGTTGTGCGGGACCTGGCAGGAGGCCGGGCTCACCGCCACCGCCGTGTTTGAGGACCCGCTCGAGGTCGCCGTCCGGGTGGCGCGCCGTCTGGGCTGGCAGGCAGGGGTGGCCGCCGAGGACCCGCCGTACCGGACGTCGCGCGCCTACCGGCTCGTCTCGGTGCCGACGGCGGTCCTCATCGACCGGGCCGGGATGATCGCAGGCACCGTGACCGGCTGGGACCACGCGGCCCTGGTCGCTCTGATCGGGCGGGCGGGAGCGCTCCTCGGCGCCGGGCTCGCGGTCCCGGAGGCGACCGGACCGCTGCTCAAGCCCGGATGCTCGTCCAAGGCCGCGATCGACCCAGAGCTGGCGGCCGCGATCTCGGTCCCCGCCGGCACCGACGACATCGAGGAGATGTTCGAGCGCGGCTGGACCGACGGCCTGCCGGTCGTGCCGCCGACCCCGGACCGGGTCGAGGCGATGCTCGGCGGCTGCGACGGCCAGGTTTCTCTCGGCCCCGTCCCCCCTGACATGGGCGAGGCGACGCTGGAGCGGGTTGCGGCCTGCGCGGTGCTGGCCGGCTGCCGGCCGGCCTACTTCCCGGTCGTGGTCGCGGCCGCCCAGGCCGCGCTCGATCCCGCGTTCAACCTCCACGGCCAGGCGGTGACCACCCAGCCGGCCGGGCAGCTGGTGGTGGTGAACGGGCCGGTGCGGGAGGCGATCGGCCTGAACAGCGGCATGGGGGCGCTCGGCCCGGGATTCCGGGCGAACCTGACCATCGGCCGGGCGCTGCGGCTGCTCGTTACCCTCACCGGCGGAGGGATGCCCGGCCGGCTGGACCGGGCGACCCAGGGGCAGATGGGGAAGGTCGGGTTCTGCATCGCCGAGAACGAGGAAGCGAGCCCCTGGGAGCCGCTGCACGCCGAGCGCGGTTTCCGGCCCGGACAGTCGGTCGTCACGCTTATCGGCAGCGACGCGCCGCTGTCGATCTCGGACCACCGCAGCCGCACCCCCGAGGATCTCGCCTGGGTCCTGGCGTGGGCAGCGGCAAGCGCCTGGAGCACTAACTGGTGGCCGCTGCAGGAGCCGTCGGTATTCGTGATCTGCCCCGAGCACGCCGAGATGTTCCGCGCCGCCGGATGGACCAAACAGCAGCTGCGCCGCTTCATGTTCGACACGATGCACAAGCCCGCCGCCCGGCTGCGCCGCGGCGAGACGACCCCGTTCGTCCACGCCGCCGACCCGGCCGCCCAGGTGCCCAAGTGGGCGTCGCCGCAGGCCATCGTCCTGATCGTGGCCGGCGGCGAGGCCGGGCGTTACTCTGCAGTTCTGGGCCCATGCACCGGCATGGGATCGGCGATCGTATCCCGGGAGGTGGGATCACCGTGGCCGCTGACTACGTGAGCCCGTTCGACGAGCGCGTCCGGGCGGCCGAGCCACTCGCGCCGCGCCCGGCCAGCATCAGCGGGCGCCGGGTGGCGCTGCTCGACATCCGCAAGAACCGCGGTGCCGAGTTCCTCGACCGGATCGAGACGCTGCTGCAGGCGGCGGGCGCGGCCACAGCGCGCACCGCGAAGGAAATCTTCTCCAAGCCGGCCGCCCTCGCGCTGATCGGCGACATCGCAGGACAGGCCGACCTGGTCGTCGAGGCCCTCGCCGATTGAGGCTCGTGCACGTCGTGCAGTTTGCATGACCTGGTTCATCTGGAGCGCCGGGGTATCCCGGCGGTCGGCATCGCGACGGCACCGTTCGCCGACGAAGCCATCGAGCAGGCACGCCGGCTCGGCATGCCGGACGCCCGCATGGTCTACATCCCCCATCCGGTCCAGTTGCTGACCGGCGACGAGCTGGACGCCCGCGCCGACGCCATCTTCCCCGACGTGCTCGCCGCGCTAACCGGCGGCCGATAAGACCGATCCCCGGGCGAGACGGCAACAGCCAGAACCAGATGATCCGCGGGGCTGCAGATGACATCTGTCACGGTCCTGCCGGATGGGCACGGAGCGGTGCTACCGGCTGTCGTCATCGTCGCGGCAGCCGGCGCTGGTCGACGGAAGCACGCAAGTAGCCTCCGTTCGGTGCCTATGGCGTGTCGCGGCCCTGATGCCCGCCGGGGCGCCGGACCGGGCATTCTGGTCTCATGTACCCATCCAGTCCGGGCGGCCCGACGCACGCTAGGAGGGTGTGATGCGTATCGCGGTGACGGGAGCCAGCGGGCAGATCGGCGGCCAGGTTGTGCGGCTTCTGGCCGGTGAGCAAGCGCATCAGGTCGTCGCGCTGTCCCGGCGCGTGCTGCCGTCCGGGCCATGGCCGGCGGGCGTTAGCGCGCGTGCCGCCGACTACGCCGACCCGGAGGCTCTCAGCACCGCACTGCGCGGCGCGGACACGCTGGTGTTTGTCTCGAGCGACGGCCCGGTGGCGCAGGTCATGGTGCACCATCACAACGTGATCCGCGCGGCCCGCGCCAGCGGGGTCGCTCACATTGTCGCGCTGAGCGGCCTGGACGCCGACCCCGCCTCGCCGTTCTGCTACGCGGTCAGCTACGGGTACACCGAGCGGCTGCTCGCCGGGAGCGGGTGCCTGGTCTCGATCGCCAGGGCATCGATCTACAGCGAGTTCTTCATCGGGTTCCTGACCCGCGCCCGCGCCAGCGGCCAGGTCCGGCTCCCCGCCGCCGACGGCCGGATATCGCTCGTCTCCCGCGCTGACGTCGCGCGATGCCTGGCAGCGCTCGCGGTCAGGCCCCCGGGCGGCCATCACGACATCACGGGCCCTGAGTCCCTCGACCTGGCTACCGCCTCAGCTCTGGCGGCACGCGAGTGGGGCACCGCGCTGGAGTACGCCGGCATCACGCCCGCCGAGCACTGCGTGGAGATGGCTATCGCCGGGGAGGATCCCTGGTGGATGTATGCGTACTCCACGATGTTCGCCTCGATCCGGGAACAGCGCTGGGCGGCAGTCTCCGATGAGGTCCGCCGCCTGACCGGATGCTTGCCCGTGCCAGTCCGCGCAACGCTCGCCAGCTACAAGACGGCCTGACACCGCGCCACACGTCGCACCCGAGCCGCCTGTCATCGGATTCCATGTATCTGACAGCGGCATCTCATCCAGCCCGTCCTGTCAGCATCGGTCGCCGCGGCCCTCCCCGACATTGTCAAACTCCGCTACCGGGCAGGACCTTTCTCCGCCAGGTCCGGCGGCGTACCAGGTCCGCTTGCCCGGATGCTAGCGTGCCGCCGGGCCCCTTACAGTACGCCCTCCAGGCGCGTCCTGCCGATGCCAGGCGCCGTCGGGCATCGAGCCGGTGCACGCAGGTAGCGCAGGATGGCTAGCGGCTGCGCTGCTAAGGTGAGGCCATGCGGGCCGTCACGGTCATTCCGGGGCAGCGGGGTTCGATCGCGCTAACGGACATGCCCGAGCCGCCGGACGAGGACGGGCCGGTCTTGGTCCAGACGCAGGCGATCGGTGTCTGCGGCACGGATGTGGAGATCATCAACGGCGAGTACGGGTCGGCCCCGCCGGATGAGGACCGGCTCATCATCGGGCACGAGTCGCTGGGCCAGGTGGTCGAGGACGCCCCGGGAACCGGCTTCGGCGCGGGCGACCTGGTGGTCGGGATCGTCCGCCGCCGTGACCCTGTTCCGTGCCCGGCGTGCGCGCAGGGGCACTGGGACATGTGCACCAACGGCCGGTATACCGAGCGGGGCATCATGGGCCGTCACGGCTACGCGTCCGAGCGGTACCGCATTCACCCGGAGTACCTGGTCGCGGTGGACCCGGCTCTCGGTATCCTCGGCGTGCTGCTGGAGCCGGCCACCGTGGTGGCCAAGGCCTGGGACCACATCGAGAAGATCGGCCGGCGGGCCGCCTGGTCGCCGCAGACGGTGCTGGTCACCGGGGCCGGGCCGATCGGGCTGCTGGCCGCACTGCTGGCTGTCCAGCGCGGCCACCAGACCTACGTGCTGGACCGGGTCACCGAAGGCCGCAAGCCGGAGATGGTCCGGCGGCTCGGGGCAACCTATGTCCCTAGCGGGGATGTCACCGAAGCGGCCGCGGAGGCGGACATCGTCATCGAATGCACCGGCTTCGTCCAGCTGTTGCTGGAGGCCCGACCGCAGCAGGCCCGCTACCGGATCATCTGCCTGACCGGAGTCTCCGCGGTCGGTACCGAGGCCGTCATCGACCCGGGGCTTCTCAACCGGAACATGGTCTTGCAGAACTCCGTCTTGTTCGGCTCGGTCAACGCCAACCGGCAGCACTACGAACAGGCTGCCAAGGCGCTGGCCCAGGCCGATCCCGGCTGGCTCGCCGACCTCATCACCCGGCGGGTGCCGCTGGCGGACTGGGCCGACGCCTACACCCGCAGGCCCGGCGACATCAAGACGGTCCTGGTCTTCCCGGACGCCTCCGTCTAGCATTCAGTGCGAGACCGACGCGAGGACGCCCAGCGGACGCGACCGGGGAGGACGCGATCATGAGCGACACTATGACTGCGAGCGGGGAGAGCACGGTCCGGCCGTTCCGGATCGAAGTACCTCAGGGCGAGATCGACGAGTTGCGCCGCCGCATCGATGCGACGCGCTGGCCGACCAGGGAACTCGTCACCGATCGGTCGCAGGGTGTGCAATTGGCGGCGATACAGAACCTCGCGCGCTACTGGACAACCGAGTACGACTGGCGCCGGTGCGAGGCGCGATTGAACGCGCTGCCGCAGTTCAAGACCGAGATCGACGGGCTGGGCATCCACTTCATCCACGTCGAGTCGGCACACGAGAACGCGTTGCCGTTGATCATGACGCACGGCTGGCCGGGCTCGGTCATCGAACTGCTCGAGACTATCGGCCCGCTCACTGACCCGACCGCGCACGGCGGCCGCGCTGAGGACGCGTTCCACCTCGTGCTGCCGTCGATCCCCGGCTACGGGTTCTCCGACGAGCCGACCGAGCCCGGCTGGGGTCCCATCCGTATCGGACAGGCGTGGGCGGAGCTGATGCGGCGCCTGGGTTATACCCGGTACGTCGCGCAGGGGGGCGACGTGGGTTCCCAGGTCACCGACGCGATGGGCCGCCTGGCACCCGACGGGCTGATCGGCATCCACACCAACCTTCTCACGCCGGCGCTGGGCGATGCCGAGGCCCTGAGCGAGTCGCCGCCCTCGGCAGAAGAACGTGCCGCCCTCGCGTCGCTCGCCGAATTCCATGCGACCGGCACCGGGTACTTCGTGGAGCAGGCGACGCGCCCGGAGACGATTGGCTACGCCCTCCTGGATTCACCCATCGCGCTGGCGGCGTGGATGATCGATCACGATACGGACAGCTACCAGAAGATCGCCCGCGCCTTCACCGGCGGGCAACCCTCCGGCGGCCTGACCCGGGAACACATCGTCGACAACATCACCCTGTACTGGCTGACAGGCACCGGGGCGTCGGCTGCGCGCTCGTACTGGGAAGAAGGACAAGAAAATGCTCGTGCGGCCGGCCAGGTTCCCACGGCGGTCCCGATTCCGGTCGGCTTCACGACGTTCCCCGGGGAGATCTGGCGGACCCCGCGCAGCTGGGTCGAGAAGGCGTACCCCAACGTCATCTACTTCAACGAGGTGGACAAGGGCGGTCACTTCGCCGCCTGGGAGGAACCGGGGCTCTTCTCGGAAGAGTTGCGCGCCGCCTTCCGCCCGCTGCGCTAGCCGACACTTGTGAGCTAGGCGTTGCCTACACAACCGGTGACCGGCCGTTAGCGCCAGCCGTAACGCTGATGCAGCCGGCCCGTGACCTGCTCGAACGGCGCGCGTGGCAGGGCCGCCGCTTCCCGGCGCATCCCGCCCTCGTGCACCCGGATCACCCGGTCCAGGTTGACCCAGGACGGCCGGTGCTCGCCGTCCCACCCGCCCGCACCGACGGACACATAGTCGCCCTCGCCGTCGTGGTCCTTGCTGGTTAGCTGCACAGCCAGGTAGGTGCCTGCCGATTCGACGGCCACCACGAGCACCGGCCGGTCCTTGCCCCGCCCGTCGTTCTCCTCGAACGGCACCCAGGTCCAGACGATCTCGCCGGGATCCGGGGCCCCGTCCGTTTGCGGCGAGTAGCTCATCCGCACCGGCCCGATACGATGCGGATCGACCTCCACGGTCGCTTCCGGCCCGAATTCGCCCGGCGAGAACTCCGCATCCGCACCGGACGACCGCGCCCGCTCCCGGGCCGGGCGATCGTGCGCCGCTGCCCCCGGCGATGAAGATGAGGAACTGGCCGCCGACGTTGATGCCCGCCGCCGCCCGCCTCTCCGTCCTGCCTCCCGCGAGGGTGCCCCACCCCCGCGTCGGCCGCTCGTCACCACGTCGGCCACGGTCTTGACCAGATCCCCCAGCAACCCCATGCCGCAACGATAACCGGACCGGCCACGGCTCCGTAGGCCCGGTCGGCGCTCTCGAAGGAGATACGCGGTGTCACGCCCTCGGCTTGCAGCAGCTCATCAAGCAGGACGCGGAAGGCCAGGCCGCGCGGGACGGTCACGAAGTCCTCGTCGGCGCTTGCCTCTCGGGCCAGAGTGCCGCGAGCTCGGTCCGCGACGAGATGCCAAGCTTCGTGAACACGTGGCGCAAGTGGAAGTCGACGGTGCGCGGGCTGAGGAAGAGCTGCGCGCCGACCTCGCGATTTGACAGGCCCCGGGAGACGAACTTCGCGACCTGGAGCTCCTGCGGGGTCAGCTCCGAGGCCGGCTGCTCATGCCGCACCCGCGCCGTCTCACCACATGCGCGCAGCTCGCTTCTCGCGCGGCTCGACCACGGCATCGCATCGAGCGCGTCGAAGGTCTCTAGCGCCGCGCGGAGGTGCTCGCGCGCGTCGACGCGGCGCCGCTGCCGGCGCAGGAACGCGCCGTACGCGAGTTCGGTGCGCGCGCGCTCGAACGCGCGCTCCCCGTGCGCGTGCTCGGCGAGCGCCTCGGCGAACATCGGCTCGGCCTCCTCCACCGTGCCGGAGAGCAGGGCACGGCAGTGGGCGACGCGGCCGCGTGCCCATGGCGCCTCCGACGCCGCCGCGAAGGCGCTCAGCTCGTCCAGCCACCGTTGCGCTTCCGGGCGGCCCGCACGCGCTGCCGCCTCGATCCGGTCGAGCGACGCGAGCTGCGCGACCACCGGGTGCGTGATCGGCTCCAGCTGCGTGAACGTCGCCTCGGCCCGGCCGGCGCCGAGGTCGAGCACGCCAAGCGCCCACCGCGCCGCGTCGTCGATCAGGCTCATCGGATGTGTGGCCGTGATCGCGCGTGCCCGCTCGACGAACTCACGGCAGCGTTCCTCGTCGCCGCGCCAGGCGGCGATCAGTCCGCGCCAGACCAGTGCGTGCGCCTCCAGCTCGGACTGCCCGGTGTCCCGCGCGAGCCGCTCCGTCTCTTCCGCCGTCGCGTTCGCGGCCGTCCACCGTCCTACCAGCATTTCCGCGAGCGCGACCCGGGTTCCGGCGATCGCCAGGCAGCCGACGGATCCGATCGAGCGCGCGCGAGACACGATGCGGTCGTGGAAGCGGTGCGCGGCGGCGTCGTCGCCGACGTAGAAGCCGGCCCGGCCCGCCGCGAGCATGAGATCGACATCGTCGGCTTGGTCCTCGGCGGCGGCGAGTGCCTTGCGGATCGTCGTGATCCCCGGCCCAACGTCGCCGGCGAGCTGCTGGGCGAAGCCGACGAGCAGGCCGATGAAGAACTCGTCGTGCTCGTCGCCGCCGACGTCGAGCGATTCGGCCAGCCTGGCGATCTCCCGCGCGGCCTCGGCGTCGAGCGCCAGCGAAGCTCCCTCCGCCGCCAGCGCCAGCAGCTCGAGCGCTCGCCGCGGATCGACGTCCGTCAGACGCTCCGCGCCGGTGACGAGCATCGTCACGACCGTCGTGGTCGTCCCGGCGGCGAGTTCGATCGACCCGCGCAGGCGATGACAGTTCGCGAGCAGGACGGGATCGGCCACCAGCGGTTCCGCGGCGGCGAGCAAGCGCGCCGCCTCCGGCATCAACCCGGTCAGCCAGGCGTCGGTCGCGGCCTCAGCCAGCCTGCGCCCGCGTTCCTCCGGCGATGCCGACAGCTCGCTCGCGCGCTCCCACGCCCCGGCGGCGGCCGCAAAGGCATTCCGTGCCCGCGCCCGCCGCGCCGCCTGCTCGAGCTCTCGCGCCACCTCCTCGTCGTGCCCGAGCGTCGCCGCCGCCCGGTGCCACGCGTAGCGGTCGATCTCTCCCGCTTCGTTCAGTACCTCGGCCAGAGCGGTGTGGGCGGCGCGCCTGGCCGAAAACGGCGCGGTTCCGTAGATCGCCGACCGAACGAGCGGGTGCCGGAAGCGCACCTCGAGCGCGTCGACGCGGACCAGGTCCGCCTGCTCCGCCGCGTCGAGCGCGGAGACGTCCAGCTCCAGGCGTTCCGCCGCGCCGAGCACGACCTCCGGTTTTGCCGTGTCGTCCGCGGCGGCGACCACGAGCAGCTGCTGCGTGCTCGGCGCAAGTGCGCGCACGCGCTCGGCGAACAGGCGCTCGACACCCGTCGACAGCGGCAACGGCAATGGCAGGGGCTCGCGCGCCGCGAGCTGCGCGGATGTCAGCAGCGAGGCGAGCTCGGCCACCGCCAGCGCGTTGCCTCCGGTCGCGGCCGCCACGCGGCGTGCGACATCCTCCGTCACCGCTACGCCCGAACGGTCGGCCAGCAGTTCCCGCACCGGCACGGCGTCCAGCGGCCGCAGGCGCAGCTCGGGCAGCGCACCCGGCTGGAACTCACGCTCACGCGCAGCGAACAGCATCGCCACTCCCTCGGCGTGCAGCCGCCGCGCGGCGAACACCAGCGCCTGCTCCGAGTCGTGGTCAATCCACTGCGCGTCGTCGACGATGCACAGCAGCGGCCCCTGCTCGGCCACCTCCGCGAGCAGCGTGAGCACCGCGAGCGGAACACGGTACAGATCCGGGGCGGCGTCCTCGCGCAGCCCGAGCGCGCTCTCCAGCGCTGCCGCCTGCGCTCGCGGGATCCGCTCGAGCGCGCCCAGCGCAGGCCGGAGGAACTGGTAGAGCGACGCGTACGGCAGCCTCGACTCCGACTCGACCCCCCGGGCCTCGAGCGCGGCCATGTCGCTCGCTTCTGCTCGCGCCTCATCCAGAAGCGCCGACTTGCCCGCCCCCGGCTCGCCGACGACGAGCAGGGCGCCGCTACGCCGATCCCGGGCTGCCTCCAGCAGCGCGCGCACGCGCTCCTGTTCCCCTAGTCGCCCGTACAGCATGAATCCATCTAAGCAGCCTGCAGAGCCCGATTCGAGGGCGCGAAGGCCCACGCCGACGCCGAGACCGGCGGACAACCCGGTGATTTTCCCGGCGCGCGCGCAGCACCCGCGGAGGCACGCTCAGCAGCATTCAAGCGAAAACCACAGCAGAAGGACGGCCGCCTTCACGAGCTTCCAGGGAGTTCCCATGACCAACAGCACCCACGGCACCCGTATCGCCGACGCCCTGGCGCCACGCCCCGGCCTGGCATCGCAGCCGGGCCAGCAGCCGGGGACATCCAGGCCTCGAGGAAGACTGCGTGCCCTGCCCGCACCCGTCATCTGGGGCGCCGTCTGGGGCGTCATCCAGGCCGTGTCGCCGCTCGGCTTCTGGTGGCTGGAGCCCAAGACGGTCTACGCGCTCGGGTTGCCCCTGATCGCGGCGGTCTACATCGGATTCAGCGTGGCCGACGGACGCTGGCAGGTCATCGCCGCCGAGAGCATCGTGGTCGGATTTTTCGTGGTCGTCGCCGCGGTCAGCGTCAGCGGATCGGCGTGGCTGCTCGTGCTCGGGCTGGCCGGCCATGGCCTGAAGGATCTGTGGCAGCACCGCACCCAGTTCGTCCGGAACACGCGCTGGTGGCCACCGTTCTGCGCCGCGGTCGACTGGGTCGCCGCCGGAATCCTCACTACCGCGATTTTGGTGGGAGTTCCCTTCCATGGCTAGCGATACCGCCGCCGCAGCCGGTACTAGCGCTAACGGCAGGTCCGGGACCTTGCCAGGACGCCCGGCTCCACATGACCTTCACATCGCTCACTCACCCCGACTACGCCTTTGTTCTAGGGCAGAACAACCGCAAGACGAGACACCCGAGGTAGAGATCATGGATCAGCACGTTCGGCCGGGCGCCCCGGCCGAGTCCTTCCCGACAGACCCCTCCGGGCTGACCGAGGCCCTCCCGCCGGCGCTGCTGGAGCTAGCCGACGGCGAGGATCTCCGCCTGCGGATCGACCCGGTGGCCAAGCGGGTCGAAGACACCACGGTCCGGATGCTGGGCTACAACGGCTCCATCCCCGGCCCGACCCTCAAGGTGCGGCAGGGCTCCGAGGTCATCGTCCACGTCACCAACGACGGTGACCTGGATACCACCGTGCACTGGCACGGGCTGCGGCTGGAGAACAAGTACGACGGTGTTCCGCACGAGACCCAGACCCCCATCCCGGTCGGCGGCAGCTTCACGTACCGGATCCGGTTCCCCGACCCCGGCCTGTACTGGTACCACCCGCACATCCGCGAGGACTACACCCAGGAGATGGGCCTGTACGGCAACATCCTGGTCGTCCCCGCCGACCCCGGCTACTGGCCGCCGGCCGACCGCGATGTCCTGCTGACCCTGGATGACCTGCTGATCGAAGACGGCAAGATCGCCCCGTTCAGCCCGGCCGAGACCACGTACACGGCGATGGGCCGGTTCGGCAACGTGCTGCTGATCGGCGGCGAGCCGGACCGCTCGCTCACCGCCCGTGCGGCGGAGGTGGTGCGGCTGTGGCTGACCAACACCGCCAACACCCGGGTGTTCAACGTGACCCTGCCCGGCGCGCGGATGAAACTGATCGGCGGCGACAGCGGCCGGGTCGAGCACGAGGAGTTCGTCTCCGAGGTGATCCTGGCACCCTCCGAGCGGGCCGTCGTCGACGTGCTGTTCGGCCAGCCCGGGCAGTTGGAGCTGCAGCACCGGACTCCGGACCGGACCTACCGGCTGGCCGCCATCACGGTGACCAGCGACCAGGCCGCGCCGTCGCCGGCTGAGGAGTTCGAGGTGCTGCGGACCGCACCAGAGCTGGTTGTCGTGCGGGAGTTCCTTGATACCTGGCTGGAGGCGCCGCCGGACAAGACGCTGGCGCTGGTCGCCGAGATGGACGACATCATCGCGCCCGGGCCGGGACCCGTCCTCTACGCCTGCCCGATGCACCCCGAGGTCACCAGCGATCAGCCGGGCCGGTGCCCGCAGTGCGGGATGAAGCTGCTGGTGACCGCGCCGGCCGGGCCGCCGGCCGGGCGCGAGCAGTCCGCTCCGCACGCCGGCGGCACCGGGGATGACCATGGCGCCGGGCACGGCTATCACGAGGAGGGCCACGGCCACGGCGACGGCGGCGGCATCGAGTGGGAAGACGACATGGTGGCGGTCAACCGGCTCACCACCCCGGCCAACATGCGGTGGATACTGGTGGACCGGGACAGCGGCGCGGCCAACGCGGCCATCGACTGGCGGTTCACCGTGGGGGACCGGGTCAAGATCCGGCTGGTCAACGAGATGGACTCCGACCATCCCATGCACCATCCGTTCCATCTGCACGGAGCCGGCCGGTTCCTCGTGCTGGCCCGCGACGGGGTCGCTGAGCCGAACCTGGTATGGAAGGACACGGTCCTGGTCCGCACCGGGCAGACGGTGGACATCCTGTTCGACGTCACCGAGCCCGGACTGTGGATGGCGCACTGCCACATCGCCGAGCACATGCAAAGCGGCATGATGTTCAGCTTCACCGTCGCCCGTACGGAAGCGGTCCGATGACCGCGCGCGGGGCAGGGGCGGCAGCCGTCAGCGGGGCCGGCGATGAGGTCCTGGACGCGGTGGTGATCGGCGGCAGCCAGGCCGGCCTGGCCACGGCCTGGCACCTGGCCCGGCATCACCTGCGGTTCGTCGTCCTGGACGCGGCTCCCGAGCTCGGGGACAACTGGCGCTCCCGCTGGGACTCCCTGACGCTCTTCACGCCCGCCCAGTACGACTCTCTGCCCGGCATGCCGTTCCCCGCGCCGCCGGACACCTACCCGGGCAAGGACGCGGTGGCCGGCTATCTCAAGGCCTACGCGGCCGCGTTCAAGCTGCCGGTCAGGATGAACGCCCGGGTCACCGCCCTCAGCCGGACGGCGGAAGGCTTCGAGGCCCGGACCGATGGTGGTGTCTTCCGCTCCCGCCAGGTGGTGCTGGCGACCGGGCCGTTCCAGGTGCCCTACCTGCCGCCCGTCGCTCAGCGGCTGGACGACCAGGTTACCCAGCTGCACAGCGCCGGCTACCGCAACCCGCAAACCCTGCCGCCCGGGCCGGTGCTGGTCGTCGGCGGCGGCAACAGCGGGTTCCAGATCGCCGAAGAGCTCGCCGCGACCCGTTCGGTCGACCTGTCGATCGCCACCAGGGCACCGGTGCTGCCGCAGCGTCTCGGGGGCAAGGACCTGTTCTGGTGGCTCACCCGGCTGGGGCTGATGCGGGTCACCTCAGGGTCCCGGCTGGGCCGCCGGATGTCGAGCCGGGAGTTCATCATCGGCGGCAGCCGCCGCAGGCTCCAGGCCGCGAGGGTCGGGTTCCGGCCCGGGGTGGCCGCCGCGGGCGGCCGCACCGTCCGGTTCGCCGATGGCAGCAGCCTGGACGTGGAGGTGGTGATCTGGGCGACTGGCTACCGCTCCGACTACTCCTGGATCCAGATACCAGGCGTGGCCCGCGACGGGACTGCGATCCACCGGCGAGGGGTCACCGATGTCCCCGGCCTTTACTTCGTAGGCCTGCCATGGCAGCACACCCGCGGCTCAGCCCTGCTCGGCTTCGTCGACGGCGATGCCGCCTACCTCGCCGGCCGTATCGCCACCCGCCACCAGATCGGTGACCTGCCGAGCCTGAGCGTTCAAGCGGGGCGCGAGGCGTGAGCGAACTCGCCGAGCGTGCGTTCCTGGCCCGGGTTCCCGTAACCGGCGGTGCGCGCGTCTGGCGGGTGAGGGTCAGGCGGCGGCCGGCTGCCGGTCTTCCAGGATCGGCAGGGCCGCGGTGAGTGCCTCGTCGATGGTCTGGCTGCGGCCGGCGGCCAGTTGCGCGGCGTACCGGCCGCCGGGTAGCAGCGCCGCGGTCCGTTCGATGGTGGGCTGTTCTGCCTGGGCTGCCCACGGCCAGGGCCTCAGCCCGGAGCCACCGAAGCGGTCGCGTACCGCGGCGGCGGTTCCGATGAGCCGGGCGGCAAGATCCGGGTCGCCGCGCTTCAGGGCCAGCGCGCTGAGCGCGCCCAGGCAGCGGATCAGGCCCTCGAAGTGACCGAGGTTGCGGTAGTGCCGCACCGCGGCAGCCAGCTGCGGTGCCGCTGATCCGGCGTCGCCGGCGGCGATGGCGTCTACCGCCAGCACGTAGTGTGCTTCAGCGCGGAGATTCTCGTCATCGAGTGAGCGGGCGATCGCGAGCATCTCCTGGTGCAGCGCGCGAGCCTGGTCCAGGTCGCCGTCGAGGCACAGGACCGCGCCGTCATGCTCCAGGGCGACGGCGGTGACGAGCGGGTCGCCGGCGTCCCGCGCGACCGCCAGCGCCTCGGCGAAGTCGGCGCGGGCCAGGCCGCGGGCCGTGGACAGGTGCGACATGCCGCGCACCATGAGCAGGAGCGCGGTGCGGGACGGCTTCTCGACCCGGCGGGCGTCCGGCAAGACCTCATCGACCAAGGTGGCGGCGCTGGTGAAGTCGCCCTGGTTCATCCACCCGTAGGCCAGCAGCCAGGCCCGCGCCGTCCGGTCGCCGGTGGGCGGCTCTTGGGCCAGCAGCGGGACGATCTGCTGCCACAGCGTGGAGGACCGTCGCAGGTGCCCGCGGACCAGCAGCCAGACCCAGACATCGCCCAGAGCCCGCGGCAGCTGGCCCGGCGGCCGCTGGTCGCGGGTGATCCAGGCGAGCACGGCTTGCAGGTTGGGCTGCTCGCTGTCGAGCCGGCGCATGTCCTGGTCCGTGGAGCCATGCTGGAGGCCGGCGGCGTCCAGGACGCCCAGCAGGTACCGTTCGAGGTGGCTGAGCGTCTCGCTGGGGTCTGTCAGCTGCGCGGCGGCGAAGCGGCGGATAGGGCCGAGCAGCCGGAACGCCCGCTGCCCGTCGGCCCGTTCGGCCGGGCTGACCATGCTGTGATCCAGCAGCGTCGCAAGATCCTGCACGGCGTCGCCGGCGTCCGCGCCGGCGACCTCCTCGGCGGCGGCGGCGGTGAACGGGGCGGCAAACACCGACAGGCGCGCGAGCATCCGCTGCGCCGGTGCGGGCAGCAGGTCGTAACTCCACCGGATGGTGCCGGTCAGCGTCTGCTGCCGGCCGGGCAGGTCGGCCAGGGCGCCCGGGCGCTCCAGCTGCCCGGGCAGCCGGGTCAGTATCTGGTCTGGGGTCAGCAGCCGAATCGAGGCGGCTGCGAGTTCCAGGGCTAGCGGCAGGCCGTCCAGCCGGCGGCACAACTCGGCCACCGCCTCGGCGTTCTGGCTGGTCAGCGTGAAGCCGGGCTGGACGTCCCGGGCCCGGTCCACGAACAGCCGCACCGCCGGGGCCTCGGCGAGCTCCGCCAGGGTGCTCCCGGGCGGGGGAACGCCAAGCGGATCCACCCGCCATTCCTGCTCTCCGCGCAGCCGCAGCACTACCCGGCTGGTCACCAGCACCCGCAGCCCCGGCGCCCGCTGGAGCAGGTCCGCCACCGCGGGCGCGGCGCCCAGCACCTGCTCGAAGTTATCGAGCACGAGCAGCATGTTCCGGTCGGCCAGGCCCCGCTGCAGGGTGTCCAGCGGCCGCTCCCGGCCCTGCCCGACCAGGCCCAGCGCCGAGGCGATGGCATCGGGAACCAGCCGCGGGTCGGTGACCGGCGACAGGTCCACGAACGCGGCGCCGTCCGCCCATTGCCGCCTGGTTCGCTCGGCCACGGCCAGCGCCAGCCGGGTCTTGCCGGCCCCGCCGGCCCCGGTCAGCACGACCAGCCGGCCCTCGGGTGCGGTCAGCTCCCGGGTCACCTCCGCCACGTCGGCGTCCCGCCCGACCAGCGCGCTGACCGGTGACGGAATCGCTGGCCACCGGGCGGTGCGGTCCGGGCCGCCGAACCGCTCCGCGAGCATCATCGCCAGGTCGCTGGCGATGAGCCGCCGCAACTCCCTGGCACTGGTGAACCGCTTATAGGCCGTGGTGCCCTCGGCCCGGATGGCCTCCAGCATCCGGCTGAGCCCGGGTTCCACGCCCGGCGCCGGGACCTTGACATACAGCAGCCGCGGCATCCCCGCGGCCAGCCGCAGCTCATCCTCCAGCCCGGAAATCGTCATGCCAGGCCCCGCCCAGCCGTACCGCTGCCAGTAGATCCCGACGAAGATGTCGGACTGCTTCAGGTAGGCCCGGTACACCTCCTGCGGCGGGTGCGCCCGCGCCCCTGACTCGAACATCACCGGCGCCAGCCGCAGCTGCTCGATCGCCGCCCGCGCCGCGCGGCGCTCGGCGGCCAGCTCCTCCAGCGTAGAGGACACGAACACCCGCAGCCGCTGGTCCGGCGTCCTGATCCCAGACCACCGTGCGCCGCCGTCAGCCATCGGCATTCCGCATTCCCCTCACACCGCCTTGACCTGCAGCCGAACTGGACAATGCCGACAAGTAGAGCCGGGCCCGGCCGGCCCGCTCACAGGCCGTGGCCGAGGCGGCCGACTGCAGCACGAAATGCCCGGTCACCAGCGCCGACCTGAACGCCGCCCGCTGCTGCACGTCGATCCCAGGTGCCCGCTACTCCCACAGACCACCCTCCCTGACGTCCTAGCGGCCCTCGCCGGCCGGGACGGGCGAGCGCAATGACTTCCACGGACCGGTCTCGTGCGTCCAGTCACGCTGGAGCCCGTCGGCGCGCAGCCCCGGACGCGAGCCCGCCTCCTCGGCGATCGGGATGAACAGCTCGCTGGATACCTCGCCGAGATCGCCAAGGTCCGCGTGGGCGGGCGAGCGAAGGTAGGCCCGGACCGCGTCGGCCGAAGGCCAGTGGGTCAGCAGCAGGTAACAGGCGGGCGCGGTTTGCGGCATCTCCTCGACCGGCCCGACGAACTGGAATGGCTGCGGCTCGAGTTCTCCGGTTAGCGTCTCGAACGCCGACACGCCGAGGTCGCCGAGCGCCATCGTCAGCGATCTGACCAGATCCGCGACGTCGGAGTCAGGCAGGGGTTCCGGGCGGCGGATGGTGGTCTGGCAGAAGATCCGCTCTCCGAGCGCTTCCCCGCTGGCCGGAAGGCGCCACTTGCGAATGTACATTTTCCCGAACCACCGCGAGAACGCGGCGTCCTGCATCGGCTTGTGGCGACTGCTCCAGTACCACATGTCCATCGTGTCAGGCGTCTCCCAGGTGCCCGAGAAGTAGAGCCATGACGAGTTGGAGATAGGTCCGCCGGTCACGCCGAGGAAGCCGGGTTGCCGGGCGGCGGTCGGGACGGCGGCGTTGTTGGCACGCCAGAACTGCTCGTCGATCCCTTCCCGCAGGGTGAAGCCTGCTTCCATGACGGTGCGGGTCTGCGGAATCGCCGGGCCGGTCATTGCCGTGCTCCTCACCCTGGTGCCTGAGTCGTCATGGGCTAGGCTAATATGGCGGAATATATTAGTCAATGAAAACTTTCCGTGAAAGTAGGTGAGATGTCCCCACGCAAGTACGAGATGACCCGCAGGGGCGCCGCCGTGCAGCAGACCCGGGCGCGGATTGTCGCCGCCACGGTCGCCGCGCACCGTGAGCTTGGCATCGGCGCCACCAGCTGGGATGAGATCGCGCGCCGGGCTGGTGTGGGGGTGGGCACCGTCTACCGTCACTTCCCCGGGCTCGATCAGCTGCTGCCGGCCTGCGGCGAGGTGGTCGCGCACACGCTAGCGCTCCCGGCCGCCACGGACGCCGGTCACCTGTTCGCCGGCGCGAGCGGCGCGCGGGAGAGGATCGAGCGGCTTGTCGCCGCGGTGTTCGGCGCCTACGAGCGAGGGGCGCCGTTCATCGACAACATCCGCCGCGAACGAGGCCAGCTTCCTAAGCTGGAGGACTACCACCAGCAAATCGAGGACACGCTTGACGCGCTGGCCGGCGAAGCGCTGCGGCCGCTGGCGCCGAGCCCGGTAGCCGGCGACGTCGTCCGGGCCCTGATCGACCTGCCGACCTGGCGCGCGTTCACAGACCGGGGCTTTACCACCGAACAGGCGATCGAGATCGTGTCGGGCCTGATCGAGTGCTCGCTTCGCGCGCACTCACGGACCAGCCGCGTCGGCTAGCGCGGTCGGCGAGCGGCTGCTGGCGGACCTGGCCCCGTTGGACGACCGGGTCTGGCTGATGATCGACGACGTGCACGAGCTGGGCCCGGATGCGCTGCGGCAGCTGGAACTGCTGGTGCTGTGGGCGCCGAACGTAGTGGCGGGAATGTCTTGATGGGCCGGCAGGAATTCGCTGGCGCCCGGGACAAGCCCGCGCATAGGCTGCCGCCGTGACCTGGATCGCACCCGGCGCCGAGCGCTCGGAGCACTATCCGGCGCGCCGCAACGAACCCGAGCGGGAGATGCTCCGCGACTGGCTCGACTGGCACCGGGCCACCCTGCTGCGCAAATGCGCGGGGCTGGACGCCGCCCAGCTGGCCACGCGCGCCGTGCCGCCGTCGAAGCTCTCGCTGCTCGGCCTGGTCCGGCACATGAGCGATACCGAGCGCGGGTGGGTCAGGCAGACCTACCGGGGTGAGCAGGTGCCCGACCTGTACTACCGCTCCGATGCCCCGGACGCGGACTTCGAAGAGGCCGGCCCGGCCGGCGCTGAGGAGGACTTCGCGCGCTACCGGGCCGAGTGCCGGGCCGTCGATGCCGCGCTGGAGGGCGCGAAGCTTGACGACACCTTCACCTTCCGGGAGCAGACCATGTCGGTGCGCTGGATGTGGCAGCACCTCGTGGAGGAGTACGCGCGGCACAACGGGCATGCCGACCTGCTCCGCGAGGTCATCGATGGCTCGGCCGGCCTCTGAGCCGGGCCTGGGGCCAGAGGCCGGCCGGGCCAGGGGCCGGCCAGGGCCTCCGGCTGGTGCGCAGATTTCTGGTTCCGGGGACACGAACTTGCAGGTCAGCGACTCTGGCTTAGCGCAAAACCAGAATCGTGACAAAGTCGGGGCCCTGGCGGGGTGCGGCCGAACGGGCGGCCCACAGCGCCATGTCCGCAGAGGCGTACCCCTGTCCTGCGTGTCGGGCCAGATTGTGGGCGAAGACCCACTCCGAGCGGCACGTGCTGAGCAGGTGGAAGGTGAGATCGACGCTCGGACCGAACCAGCCGTGACGGTGCTGAGGTCCTAGCTTCTCGGCGACGGCCCCCGGCATGGTGTCGGCCATCACGATCAGGGCCAGCGGGTCGAGAGTCCCGTCCGCAAGGATGGGAGGCTGGTCCATCCGGTACCACGTGCCGTGCTCAGCCCGGCTCGGCCGGTAATCCTCCCAGGGCGCGTGGCCGAGGGCCGCTCTTCCTTCGAGGCGCTGCTCCCAGAACGGTGCTGGGATGAAGGGCTCGATTCCCGGGGGCAGCGGTTCCCGGAACGACCGTGCCTTGTCCAGCGGGACGAACCCGGCCGGCGGGGCCAGATCTGTGAACTCGAAGCCCCGGCGGGGTGAGCCGAATACGGCGGCGGTCAGGTGTCCGCGGGCGGCCGCCGGGTTGCGGACCTCGGCTCGAAGATGGGACATGGACCGGCCCCTCCGGAGGACCTCGACGTCGATGTCGACGGCGCCGTGGGAGACGGGTGCCACGAAGGTCGTGTGCAGGGATCGCAGGCTTTGGCTGTCGTCGCTCAACTCCGCTCCCATCGCCCGCACGGCAGCTGCCGTAACGACTCCGCCCTGGAGAAAGGGCACCAGCGTCCACGACTGGTCTATCAGCCCTCCGTATCGGCCGGACCCGGACGGCGAGGGTATGCATGTCGTCGCATCGGCGAAAGGGCTGCCCATACCCGAATGCTAATCAGGCCCGCTCGAGCCTGCGCTGCCTGAGCGGCTCAGGTGCGCTGCGAGCGCGACACGCGGCAGATAGGCGCGACAAATCAGGGCTTAAACGAGTCTAAATGCCGTCCCCAGTGCCGCCCATCTGGTCGGCAGCCGGGCCGACACGGCGACCGCCCGGCGCTGTGCCGAACTGGGCGATCTGGGCGGGTCCTCGCATGGCCGTTGGCCATCGACGTCCGGATCTGCCGAGTTACGAATGTCGGAGAACTGTCGTTACACACCGCATAGCGGGGCGCGGATCAGTTGATTCGCTGGGCCAGGTTCACGATGAGTCCCTCGGGTCCGCGCACAGACGCCATGCGCCAGATGCCCTCGTACTGACCGACGCCGCCGACTAGGTGGTAGCCGTCCGCGGCGAGCCGGCCGAGGATCGCCTGAAGGTCGTCCACCTCGAACGTCACGTTGCGCAACCCCAGTTCGTTGTGCATGGGGTCGGGCGGACCTAGTTCGTGGCCTGGCCGGATGAAGCTGGACAGTTCTAGCCCGGTTCCTCCGCCGGGCGGCCGCAGCATGACCACCTCGGTACGGGAGTCAGGTATGCCGATGACGGTGTCCAGGAACTCGCCCTCCAGAACCGTCCGGCCCTCAGTCTCGAAGCCCAGCCCGGCGAAGAAGGCCGTCACCGTGTCGAGATCTTTGACGGTGATGCCGACGTGATCGAAGTGCCGGATAGGCGACATGGGATGCATCCTCCTGTGTTCGTCCGTAAGGTCAGGTTCTCATTGGTGCGCTTGTCCGCGGGGACCGCCCGTCCGTGGCGGGCACACGGAAGTCGCGTCTGCGTTGCCGATGCGATTGACGACCATAGGGGCAATTTCGGCTTACGGCCCCGTATCTTGCTACCCGGCTGCCGCGCTGGGTGGGAGACGCCGGCGTCACCGTGTCCGACTCGGCCACCAGATGGCCGTCCTCGGCAAGGTGACCGGTCCCGGCGATGTCGTAGCTGGTAGCAGCGGTTGGTGGTCATCGTTGTTCCTGTCGGGTGCGCCGCAGCCAGAGTTCCCGGGGGCCGCGGAAGGCGATGTTGGGCTCGAATCTGAGCTGCTGGTCTGGGAGGAGGTCGAGATCCGGGGCGAGCTGGGTCAGCAGCTCGAGCACGATCCGCAGTTCCATCCGGGCGAGCGGGGCGCCGAGGCAGAAGTGGATGCCGTGGCCGAAGGAGATGTGCCGCGCGGCGCGCTTTCTGGTCACGTCGAAGAGGCCCGGGTCGTCAAACCGGCCTGGGTCCCGGTTCGCGGCGCCCAGTGCCAGCAGCAGCTTCGCTCCGGCGGGGATGTCGACTTCGCCGATGCGCACCGGGCGGGTGGTCACCCTGCGCCAAGTGAGCACGCTGGTGTCGAACCGCAGCGCCTCTTCGACGGCGTTCGGGATCAGCGCGGGGTCGACGCACAATGCCTCCCACTGGGGGCGGCGGGCCAGCAGCTGCCGCACCGCGTTGGTGGTGAGGTTCGTGGTCGTCTCGTGGCCGGCGATGCTGAGCCCGTAGACGATGCCGGCGATCTCGCGCACCGAAAGCTCAGCCGGGTCCGAGTGGTGGGCGGCCAGCAGCTGGCTGGTGAAATCGCCGGCGGGCTCGGCCATCTTGCGGGCGACGAACTCCTGGCAGTACTTCCAGTAGCGGCCCATGTTCTCGGCAATCTCGACCTGCCTGGCCGGGCTGGGTCGGCCCCAGGAAAACGCCAGGCGGTTGCCGCACCAGCTCTTCAGCATCTTGGTATCTTCCGGCGGGAAGCCGATCAGCGTGAAGATCATGTAGGCCGGGAGCGGGAACGACAGCTCGGCGACCAGGTCGAAGGCGGGCCGGGCCAGCATCGCCTCGACCATCTCCCGCGCCGCTTGCGTGACGCGCGGTTCGAGTTCAGCGATGCGCCGTGCGGAGAACGCCCGCATGTTGTGCGTGCGGATGCGGCGATGCTCCGGTGGGTCGAGGTTGGACATGGTATGGGGCGGGTCGAAGCCCCACTTGCGCAGCACATCGCGTGCCTGTCCGGTGGGCGGGAACAGCGGGTCCTGCGCGATGGCGGCGGAATAGGCCTGCGGGTCAGTGAAGACGGCCTCGATGTCGGTGGCGCGAGTGAGCACCCACATGTCCAGATCCGGGGCAAAGAACACCGGCTCGTCCGCGCGCAGCCCGGCTAGCACCGGGTAGGGGTCGGCGAGGTAGTGCGCAGCGAACGGATCGAAGTCGGCAGACGCTGTTATGGTTCACCTCCTGGCAGGCGGGCGGTGTCCTCTTAGCATGCACCGAGGTAGCGATATGGCACTAGCGACCATGGATCGCTAGCGACAAAGGGATCGCGAGAGATCCGATCTGCGCGGCTGCGGCGGCCCCGCTTGACGAAGGCGCAAAGAAACGCACTCACCTTCCGGTTCCTTGCATTCGAGTTCTGAGCCCAGATCTAATCACCGCTATCAGAGAGTTTCATGAAGAATGCCAACAGCCAGATCCCCAGGGTTCCGCCGGCAACATGTCATCAGGCAGACACGAGAACTGTTCTTTCTATTAGTTAAGAGGAGAGGCTCCGGCTAAGCGGCATTCCAAAAGTTCTGTTCGTAACCTCGTGCAGCCAGGGGCTGGTCCAGGGAGCGGCGGTGGCCAGCATCTGATCCGGTGAGCGGTTACGGAAGAAAGAGCGGATCTGTTTGAGCCGGCCGGGCCAGGTCACGGCGGTGTTGGCTACGTAGTTCTTCAGCGCTCCCCAGATCCGCTCGGCCGGATTGTCATGCGGGCTGTACCGGGCGCCGTACAGCAGCTCGATCCGGGGATTCTCCTTGAGGTACGCGGTGACCTTGCGGGCGTGATGGATGCTGTCGTTGTCGCAGATCACCGCGATCACCGGGGCGGCCGGGAAGGCTCGGAGCAGCTGGTCCGGCAGCGCGATGAGGTCCGCCGCGCAGCGGCGGCCCAGCCGGTACACCCGCGCGCCGGTGGTCATCTCGAGCGCGCCGAGCACGGTGACCTTGCGGTTCGTGCCCGGGGTGAGCACCGGCGGCCGGTGCCGCGCAGTGTCCGGCTGGCCCGCACGTGCGGCAGCAGGTTCAGGTGCGTCTCGTCCTCGGCCAGCACCACCGACCGGCGCGGGAGCCTGGCCAGCCGGGCCACGATGCCCGCCACCACGTGGTCGTGGTCCGGGTCGCCGCGGGCGGTCAGCTTCGGCCGCCGCCATACCCGCCACCAGCCGGACCCGCCGGTACAGGGTACGCATGCCGACCTGCGGCCAGCCCAGGTAGCGCCGGATCCGCGGCAGGGTCCATGGGCCCGGGCGCTCGGGCAGCGCGGCGATCCGCCCCGCCAGCCGGCACCCGCCGAGCCGGGGCCGCCCGGACCGGGGCCGGTCCGCCAGCCCGGCCAGCCCCTCAGCGTCGAACCGCCCGATCCAGCGGCGCACCGTGGCGGGATGACAATCCAGCAGCTCCGCGATCGGGGACGGCGGTAAACCATGCAGCGACAGCAGCACCATCACCGCCCGGGCCGCCTGCCGCCACCGGCCCTGCAGATCGCCGCGCAGCTGCTCGATCTCACTGCCGGGGGCTTTGGCGAACACGCTGACCGGGCGCATACTGACCACGACCTCGCCGGGCGGGTGGACGTTGGAGGCAACCTCGATCCAACCCCCGGCGAGGCTGATGTCAACGCCCCTCACCCCCCGGCGTCACAACGGGGTCACACGCAGAACCTATGGATAGGCGCTTTGGCGCTTTCCGTCGGCACCGCGGGTGCGTATGCGCGGTCCGTCATGTTCTCGCGCACCAGAATGCGAGGGTTATCTGGCGAGCGGGGAACCTCACGAGTGCGCGCGGAGTAAGAGATGTATGAACCGGTTCGCGTGCGCCCTCGCGCTGGTCCTCACGGTTGCCGCGTGCAGCTCGTCCCATCACGTACCCGTGGCGACGTCATCGACTACGTCGCGTGGTACGCCGGCGTCGCTGCCGCCGGCTCGTCCGGACACGTCACTCAGTTTCTCGGGCGATTCGGGTCTTGACGGTGGTCTCTCCAAGGCCGAGATCACGTGCAGCTTCCCCGATGTTGAAGGCCTGCGCATCTCGATCTTCGCGCAGGCGTCGGACTCGCGCTTCTCGTACCGCATCGCTGTAGGAGCCGAGAGGGTGCTCGTCCACGTCGATTCGGGATCGGGCCCCACCTTCCGCGAGCGCAACTTCGAGGGCACTGGCGTGTCTGGCTTCGACGCCGCCCGAGGCGCACACGTCGATGCCAAACTGACCGAGGCCGCGCCGTCCGCCGGTATCGACCGCAGCTCGATCGGCAAGATCACGGCCGTGAAGGGATCGATCGACTGCGGCAGCCAAACGCCCGGTTCGTCGACCATCACGGTCACGGGTGACACGCCGGCCGGCCGATACGACCGATCGCGGCTCGATCCCGTCGTGGTCGAGTGCTACTTCGCCAGCGAACAGGTCACCGTCATCGGCATCGCCCGTGCCGGCAAGACGAAGGTACTGCTCATGGTTCTGCTCTCGCGTCCCGACGGGGTCAACGTCGAAGAAGCTCCTCAGTCCGCCGCCCAGCGGTACTACTCATCCGTGCCGGGAACCGCGACGCTCACCTCCAACGGCGCGCACGGTCGCGGCGATGCCGTTGAGCGAAACAGCACCCATCCCCACACTCTCCACGTCGATGGAAGCGCCGTTTGCGGGATCCCGATCAGGAGCTGAAAGTACCGGCACACGCGCATCATTACTGACACGAGCGACGCAGACCTGCCGATACACGGCTCCGTTACAGCCCGAGTTTCATTGCAGACTCCTGGCATCATGGTGTCGAGTCCGCGCTTTGCTTCTGCCTGTCGCCGTGCGCGAAGCTGCGGGCCGATCTCGTGGCCGGACAACAAGGTGGCGGCTGATTACCCAGCCGAACGTCGCGTCTGTGAACGGCGGCGCGGGGGTGTCCTGGAGACCACCACGAGATCTGCGCCCGCCGCACGCAGACGAGGCGCAGCAAGCTCAGCGCTCGCCGGCCATCCCCCGGTGGCCGCCGAGAGTGCGGGGAGACGACGGAAGCGACCCAGTCACCGACCCGACGCCGGTCGGTGAACACCAGGTCCTGGCCCTCGTCCGGCGCCCCGGCGTGCAACCGGAGAGGTTCCCGCTCCCTCACGCGCGCGAGGGCAGGCATGGCGGCAGGCTGCCCTCGGAAGTCAGGCAAAAGTCAGGGACTCCAATTAGGAAATACAGCATCCGGGCCGACCCGGGTGCCCTCCACCCGAAGCGCTCTGCGGCGGTCCGGCCGTGCCATGTCAGATACCTCCGCAGAAACGCCCCGTCATGCCGCAGACGGGGCGAGTGCTGGGCTGCCGCGTTTCCGTGGAACGCGCTGTTATGCGGCAGGCGGTTCGTCGTCCCGGCGGTAACGCCGGTCGCGGTCACGGCGCAGAGGGTGAACAGCAGGGAGCTCGCCGCCCATGTCGTGGTACTGACCTGGGCTACCTGCCCAGGCCTCCTGCATCGTTCCAGCCGCGTTGAAGCCGCGTTGCAGCGGCACCGGCCAGCCTGGTGCGTAGTCACCGGCCCTGCAGGAACGCCGGTGCCGCTACCGGATGGAGGCCGTCATGCGCTCAGCCATCCACCCGCGGCTCGTGGCAGCCGGAGTGGAGGAGGAGTTCCATATCGTCGACCTGGCCACGCGGCGGCTGACCGGGCAGGCTGACAGGCTCATGAGGCAACTGCCCGCTGACCGGTTCAGCTGGGAGATGCAGCGCTCAGTAGTCGAGGCAAACAGCCGTCCCTGGGTCGGTCTGGCCGAGCTCGCCGAGGACATCGCTGGACTGCGGCAGGCGGCCATCGCTGCCGCCGAACCCTTCGGGCTGGGCATCGTGGCTGCCGGGACGGTGCCGCTGGCCGACCCCGGCACGCTCCAGGTCACGGCCGATCCGCGGTATGAGCACATCCAGGGCGAGTACCGGATGCTAGTCCGTGAGCAGCTGATCTGCAGCACGCAGGTGCACGTCGACATGGACGACCGGGATCTGGCCATCGTCGTCGGGCGCCGGGTCGCGCCCTGGTTGCCGGTGCTGCTGGCGCTGTCGGCGAGTTCGCCGTTCTGGCTGGGAACCGATACCGGCTATGCCAGCTACCGCACCTTGATCTGGCGGCGCTGGCCGACGGCAGGCGCCCTGCCCGGCTTCGAGTCAGCCGCAGAATATGACCGGGCCGTCGCCGACCTGGTCCGGTCCGGGGTCATCTGCGACCCGGGCATGATCTACTTCGACGTCCGGCCCTCGGCTCACCTGCCCACCCTGGAATTGCGCATCTGCGACTCATGCCCCGCCCTGGCCGATGTGGTCCTGCTGGCCGGGCTGTTCCGCGCGCTGGTGATACGCGAGGTCGAGGCCGAGCACGAGGGCCTCCCGCCGGTGTCCGTCCGCCCCGGGCTACTGGAGGCCGCGACCTGGCGGGCGGCTCAGGCCGGCCTGCAGGGTGATCTGGTCGATCCGGTGACCGCCGGCCCGGTACCCGCCGGCCGGCTCATCGGCCAGCTGCTGACCGGGTTGCGGCCCGCGCTGGAGTCGACTGGCGATTGGGAGCTGGTGAGCCAGCTCGCCAGGTCGGCCATGGCCCGGGGCAGCTCAGCGGCCCGGCAGCGCTCCGCCCACGGCAGCGGCGGCCTGCGGCACGTCGTCGACACGCTGATCGCCGAAACCCGCGCCGTCCCGCCATGGCTGCAGGGCACCCGGCGGGTCGCGTAACCCCCGGGACACCCATGAGCCACCCAGTCACCAGCGAAACACGACCGCGGATACCCAAAGGCCAGGGGTGCATCGTCCCGGGGCGCTTTACCCCCATCCGGACCTCCCGAACCGGTCCAAGCCAGCGCCGTACCGGCCGGCACCGGGCCGGTACCGCCCGAACGGAACGGACCTGTCATGAACCACTCTCACGCCACCGAACAACAGCGGCGTGCCGAAGAACTCGTCTCCTGGACCTGTGGTGAGCGGATCCGGTTTCTTTGGTATCGGCTCTGCCTGACTGTGCAGGAGATGGCCTACGCGACCGGCCAGATGATCGAGTTCCGGATGGGCCTGACACCGCCTGACAGCGCGCCGCCAGCCGCGCGCGGTCAGGAAAGGTGTTGAATGCCGGTTAGCGGCCGCCGCTCATGCATGTTATGCCTGTGATCTTCCTTCTCATTTCGGTCATCCTTGGCGGTGAAGCCGATCGCGGGTCACGGCGCAAAGGGTGATCGGCGGGGACCTCGACCAGGATAATCCGGAGGCCGTCGGGGTCCTCGGCTCGCATCTCGATCAGTCCCCGGAACTCCGTCACGGGGCCGGCTGCGGGATGCCGGCGTGCGGGGTCGGCTGACACGCGACCCGGCTGCCATAGCCGTCGACCCGTGCAACAATTGCTGGCCCCGCGCGAAACCAAGCGTGCCGGCTTCCGCTTACCGAGGTGACGGCCCCATGTATGCAATCGACGACCCCGGCCACGTTCCCGGCTTCACTTCGGCGGGATTGGACGTCAACGACGACGGCGCTGTCGTCGGTGTCCTTCAGCCCTTGACGGGATCTGTGAGCAAGGCGTTCGTGTGGAATAGCGCCCTCACGGTCCTGCCCGGCCTGGGGTATGCGGCCGAAGCCCGTGCCATCAACAGCAACGGCGAGATCACCGGGGCTGCGGAGACGAATCCCGGCCGGCTGACGGCTGTGGCCTGGAGTGCGGCGGGCGCGCTCAGCCGCCTGCCTGAGCCGGCGGGCTCGGCCACCTCGTTCACGCACGGCGCAGACGTGGCGGGGCACGTGGCGGGGGGACACATCCAGCCCGGTCGCGAGATCCCGGTGTTGTGGAACCTCCGTGCCCCGTCCGCGCCACCCCTCGTCGCGGCGATGCCTCAGGATGCCCTCTGGTCGGAGGCCCTCGACGTCCGGAATTCCGTCGCCTGCGGCACGACGTTCGACGGGCAACGCCATCAGGCCTTCGTCTGGAATACCGGAACGGGAGCGGTGGACATGCTCCCTGGAGAGTCGGCGGTGGCCTTCGCCGGCAACGACGTCGTCGGCACTGCCCAGGGAATGCCGGCCCTGTGGACAGGCGGAGCGGGGACGCCCGCAATCCTTCCCGGCCTGGTCGGCCTCGCCCAGGGCGCCGCGAACGGTGGCACCGGGCCCGACGAGGTCGTCGGCACCGTGTCGGCCTCCGGCATACCGGGCACGGAGCGTCCCTTCCTGCGCCGCCGGTTCCGGCGCGACGAGCTCGACCCTGCGAGCACCGTCCTGGCGCCGCGCTTCCTCCAGCTCTCCGCGCCAGAGACGATCGACCTCAACACGCTGCTCCCGCCCGGCTCGGGATGGTCACTGCTCACCGCTTCCGCGATCAACTCCCGCGGGCAGATCACCGGCACCGGGCGGATCGGCGGCGAGGTCCGCGCCTATCGTCTCTCGCCCCCCGGCTTCGAGTCACCGATGCGCCTGCTCACGGTGGCGGAGCTCCTGATCGTCATTGGCGGCGTAGCGGCGGGAGGCGGCGGCTTCGGGATCACTGCGTCCGGCCACATCATCCCGATCCCGCCGCGCGAACCCGGAGCGGCGACGGCGGAGCGCGTCCGGGAGATCGTCGTGACGAGCCTGCGGGATCTTGCCGCCCGAGCGGTGACCGCGGGCGAACAGGCCAACTTCCAGGACGTGCTAAGGGCCCTGGCCGAGGAGGCTTCGGCGATCCTCAACGGGTGAGCGTCCGCGGCATCAACGCCGGTCAGCACGGCCGCCTGCGAGGTAGACGCGGACGAGGCGCTACCCGAGGTTCCACAGCTGACTGGTGTCGGTGGGAGCGCATGCAAACAGCAGCAGGCGGGTGGGGCTGTTGTCCCTGAAGTCGTTCGCACCGATGCACCAGTCGTCATAGAGCCACAGGGCGAGCTGGAAATCGTGGCTGGCTGGGTTGGTAGGGCGCAGCTCCCACAGGGCGATGGACGTGTTGCTCGTGATGCATCTGCCCATGATCAGCGGCTGGCCGACTGAGGTGCCTGTCACTGCGAGGCACCGGCCGGCGG